>OLOX01000014.1_pt1 | contig 134431 bp, 96 predicted proteins | sample 1672091 | NCBI WGS metagenome assembly OLOX01 (sample SAMEA3136644, study PRJEB25190) | human gut metagenome | reverse complement strand
AAGGGAACAGCCCAGTGGGCTGTTCCCAGGCGAAGACGAGCTGATAAGCGAGCGAATAAAACAGCACAGCTGACTGAGGGGTAGTCGCGTACGGCTTCTCTCCCTCCGGCGCTTCGCGCCACCTCCTTCATCAGAGGGAGGTCAATACGGACTTTTAAGGAGTAAAACAAATGCCAAGAGGACCAATGGGCGGCAGGCGTGCCGTCGAAGAGCCCCATGATTTCGGCAAAGTCATGGGCAAGCTCGTGAACTATTGCCGCAACTATCTTCCCGTCATCATCATCGCGCTCATCCTGGGCGCGGCCGGCACCGTCTGCCAGATCGTCGGCCCGGACAAGCTCAAGGACATGACCAACGAGATCGTCAAAGGTCTGCCCGCCATCGTTAACGGCAGACCGGTGATGAACTCGGTAGATTTCGGCACGGTGGGCCACATCGCCTGGACTTTGGTGGCCCTGTACGTGGGCTACGCCGTGCTCGGCTACGTGCAAAGCTGGATGATGGCCAACGTCACCCAGCGCACCGCCCAGCGACTGCGCGAATCGATCTCGGTCAAAATCAACAAACTGCCGCTCAAATACTTCGACAAGGTCAGCTACGGCGACGTGCTGTCCCGCATCACCAACGATGTGGACGCCATCGGCCAGACGCTGGGGCAGTCGCTCGGCTCGCTGATTACCTCGGTGACGCTGTTCGTGGGCGCGCTGGTGATGATGTTCTACAACAACGTGATCATGACCCTGTGCGCCATCGGTGCCAGCCTCATCGGCCTGATCATCATGATGGCCATCATGAAGTCCTCCCAGAAGTACTTCGCCCGGCAGCAGATGGCGCTAGGTGACGTCAACGGCCACGTGGAGGAGATGTACGCCGGCCACCTCATCGTCAAGGCATACAACGGCGAGGCCGATTCGATCCGCCGCTTCGAGAAGTACAACTCGGACCTCTACGAGTCCGGCTGGAAGTCGCAGTTCCTCTCCGGCCTGATGATGCCGCTCATGAATTTCGTGGGCAACTTCGGCTACGTGGTGGTGTGCGTGGTGGGCGCGGCGCTCGCGCTCGACGGGCAGATCGAGTTCGGCGTGATTGTGGCGTTCATGATGTACATCCGCCTGTTCACTCAGCCGCTTTCGCAGTTTGCGCAGGCCTTCCAGAACCTGCAGCGCTGCGCGGCCGCCGCCGAGCGCGTGTTCGGCTTCCTTGAAGAGCCGGAGATGGAAGACGAATCCGGCAAGCAGGCCCTACTCGGCAAGAACTACATGGGCGGCCACGAAGTGAAGGGCGACGTGGAATTCAGCCACGTGCAGTTCGGCTACGAGCCGGGCAAGCCGATTATCAACGACTTCTCCGCTTCAGTCTCGGCCGGTCAGAAGGTCGCCATCGTCGGCCCGACCGGTGCCGGCAAGACCACCATGGTCAACCTGCTGATGCGCTTCTATGAGATTTCCGGCGGTTCGATTTCGATTGACGGCGTGGACACCAAGTCCGTGCCGCGCTGGAACGTGCACGACCAGTTCTCCATGGTGTTGCAGGATACGTGGGTGTTCCGCGGCACTGTGCGCGAGAACGTCGCTTACTCCAAGCCTGGCGTGACCAACAAGCAAATCGAGGATGCGTGCAAGGCCGTGGGCCTCGACCACTTCATCCGCTCACTGCCGGACGGCTATGACACCGTGCTCGATGACAAGTCGTCGCTCTCCCAGGGCCAGAAGCAGCTGCTGACCATCGCCCGCGCGATGGTGCAGGACGCGCCGATTCTGATTCTCGACGAGGCCACCTCCTCGGTCGATACCCGTACTGAAGAGCTGATTCAGAAGGCCATGGATGCGCTGACCGTGGGGCGTACGAGCTTTGTGATCGCGCATCGCCTCTCCACGATTCGCGACGCCGACATGATTCTCGTCATGAACCACGGCGACGTGATCGAGCGCGGCACGCACGACGAGCTGCTGGCGGCGGGCGGCTTCTACGCCGACCTGTACAACAGCCAGTTCGCACTCGCTGGCTGACGGATTGTTTCCTGCGTTAGCGGATTAGCGGATTAGCTATACTCGGCTCCCCTCTCCGAGGGGAGCCGTCAGCGTAGCTGACTGAGGGGAGCAACCCATCGGTCCACCCGAGGGATGTGATACTGATGATTTCGTACATTAGTGTGTGAAAAAGCCGCCGGGAAAATTGGGGGATTGGGCGGCGGTGCGGTTGGCGTTGAGAATGGCGCATTCGAAGGGGAAGTGAGCGCGCAGCTGGGTGGCCGGGGTGGTGAACAGGGCGGTGGCGAGGCCGTCGGCCAGTGTGACAGGGACGTGTGCCGCAACGGTGTTCGACGAATCGTCGGTATCGCGGTTTGCCGTTGTCGAGGCATTGCTGCCATGCGTCGATGTCTTCGTGGTTATGGCGCTCGATGGCGGCGTGACGGCCACCCATGTGGCGGCTACATCGTCAACCGGTAGTCCGTCGATGGCGTTGAGCAGATGGTGAAGTTGGTGACCTGCGGCGTCAGACCAGTGGCGGCGGCTGGGGGAGCTCGCGCAGAATGCGCCGTGGCTGATTTCGACCGTACCTACGGCGTTGGCCGGATCGGCAGGATCTTCAAGGGCGATGGTGATTGGTTCGTCCGTGTGCACTAGCAAATCACCCCCGGCGTCGATGACGTATTGAATGGGTTGAGGGTGACCCGCGCCATCACCCAACATCCCCGCAAGCAAATCCACCAAATACCCCTTACCGCACGCGCCGAAATCGAGCGCGACTGGGCTGTGGGTGATAAGTGTGGTGCCGTGCCGCTCAACGTCGGCTGACCAAACGGCTCGTCCGTGGATCGCGCCTGCATGTTCGGCGGCATCGGGCGTAGCCGCAAACGAATACGACTCGTCGTAGCCAAGCCGAATCAAATCCTCGCCCACGCACGGGTCGATCGCCCCATCGGTTGCCGCAAGCAGGCGGTCGTACAGGCCAAACAGACCCGATGCCCAGTCGGGAAAATCGAACGTGCCGCCATGTGCGGCCGTGCGCATCCGGCCGACGATGGAATCATCGCGGAATCGAGATAATACAACCTCATATTCATGGATGAACGAGCCAATACGATCGCGTATCTCATCGTCCAATACGCTCTCGGTGTGCACCAGTAATCCGGTCCCCAACGCATCAGGAAAAGCGTATACGTATGGCAGTTGCTCGGTCAGACTTGTCATGCCCACTATCGTAGAGCGCATGGTGTGCCGGTGTATACTGGATTTTGACACTGTGTCAATGTTGATTCGGAGGTTGTGAGAATGGGCAATACGACTACAGCAAGTGTAACGGGTGCGCAAGTTGCACCGGCGAAGTCAGCCATCAAAGATCTCCCCATCGCCAAAGTGTGGGCGTTTGCGGTCGGCCAGTTCGGCTGGGCACTGCTTTCCGGCATTATCTCCAACTGGCTCGTGTATTTCTATCAGCCCGACCAAGAGGCCATCTCCCAAGGCCAGACCGTGTTCGTGCCGCAAGGCCTGGTTGTGCTCGGCATCGTGACCGTGGTGGGCGGCATCACCGCCTTCGCCCGATTCTTCGACGCCTTCGTGGACCCGGCCGTGGCGTCCCTCTCCGACCGTTGCGACGCCAAATCCGGACGACGTATGCCGTTCCTGAAATTTGCCGCCCTGCCGCTCGCGGTGGTCACCGTGCTCGTGTTCTGGAGCCCGATCAACGGCACCAGCTGGGTGAACGCGGCGTTCCTGTTCGTCACCGTGATCGGCTACTACATCGTCCTCACGTTCTACTGCACGCCGTACAACGCGCTCATCGCCGAACTCGGCCACGACTCCAAGCAGCAACTCACCATCTCCACCGCCATCTCCTTCACTTGGGTGGCCGGCACGGCCATCGCGTACGTGGCGCCGGTGATTTGGGGCGCGTTCGTGCCGATGATGGGCCGTATCACCGCCATCCGCGTGACCTTCACCATCATGGCCGCCGTGGCGTTCGTGTGCATGCTGGTGCCTCCGCTGGCCATCCGCGAGAAGGACTACGTCAACTCCCAGCCCACCTCCGAATCGGCCATCGAATCCCTGAAGCAGACGTTCGGCGACGGCGAATTCCGCAAGTTCGTGTGTTCCGACATGGTCTACTGGGTGGCCATCACCACCTTCCAGACCGGTCTGCCGTTCTTCGTGACCAGCCTGCTCAAGCTGCCGGAAACCACCACGACCATCTACTTCGTGCTCATGACCGGCGTCTCTGTGCTGTTCTATCTGCCGGTCAATATTCTGGCCAATAAGGTCGGCAAGAAGAGGCTGCTGCTGGTTGCCTTCGTGATCTTCACCTGTGCGTTCGCATTTGCCGGCGCCCTTGGTTCGGCCGTGCTCGGCTTCATTCCGGCGATGGCCCAGGGTTTGGTGCTCTCGGTGGTCGGCGCGATTCCGATGGCCGCGTTCGGCATCCTGCCGCAGGCCATCGTGGCGAATATCGCCGACGCCAGTTCCAAGACCACCGGCCAGGACCGTCAGGGCATGTTCTACGCGGCCCGCACCTTTGCGATGAAGATGGGCCAGTCCGTGGCCATGCTGCTGTTCACCGGCGTCTCCACCATCGGCATGGCGTCCGGCGCGGGCTACCGCATCGCCGCCGTGTGCGCGGCCGTGCTGTGCGGCTTGGGCGGCATCGTGTTCGCGTTCTACAACGAGAAGAAGGTGTTGGGCGTGCTGGAGACGTGATGGCGTTGCCGGGTGCCGCCGCGGTATCCATACGGAGCGGTGTGGGTGACTTGCCCCGTCTGCGACACTGAACAAGCCGCCGCGGTATCCCTGGTATCCAGGCGGAGTGGTGATCTTAGTTCGAGCTATTGCGCCGGCAGACGGCTGGGACGATGCTGCGCTTGCGGCGGCCCAACCGGCGACACCGAAACGTTACCGTGTCGACACGCGTGCGACACTTCGGCGTCAAATTGCGTTTGACCGCACTCCGTACTATATTGTTGCGAGTTGCTTTGCGGAGCAAAGTAACATCCAAGGGGCTGTAGCTCAGTTGGTAGAGCGCTTCGTTCGCATCGAAGAGGTCGCGGTTTCGACTACCGTCAGCTCCACGAGACCCTCTGCATTCATTCCACCGCAGAGGGTCTTTTCATTTTGTTTTCGTTGAAATTCTGCCATCTCGCGTTTCAAGGGGCTGATTTGGGGTTTGCCGGAGGTCTACTTGCGTTTCGAGGGGCTGATGGTCAAGTAGATACGCCGCCAAAATGGCGGAATAGCGTTGCGTCAAAGCCGTTTGTACTGGTGCTTCACCGGATGAGGAGCCCCTTGAAACGGAAGTAGACCTCCGGAACATGTGAAATCAGCCCCTGCAAAGGGAGAATGCCTCGATTTCGCCATGGATTGTCGTGGATTGCTCTGTGGCATGGGCAATACTGGGAGTATGACAAGCGCAGATGAGTTGAATGAGCAGTATGACGCTGACGGTAGCGTGACGCAAGTGCCTGAACGCAATGATGAAGTTCATGCCGGCGAATCCGCCGTCGCCCAATCCCGCGAATCGGCCGTGACCATCCCCGCCGGCACCGTGGTGCTCGCCGCCACCCCGATCGGCAATGTCGGCGACGCTTCAGCCCGTCTGGTGGCCCTCTTGGAACGGGCCGATATCGTGGCCGCCGAAGACACGCGCCGCCTCTACGATCTCGCCCGTCGCCTCGGCGTCTATGTGAACGGTCGCGTCATCGCCTATCACGACCACAACGAGCGCGACAAGGCCGACGGCCTGCTCGACCAGGTCGAAACCGGCGCCACCGTGCTCGTCGTATCCGACGCCGGCATGCCCACCATCAACGACCCCGGCTTGGCCATCGTGCGCCGTGCCATTGAACGCGGTCTGCCCGTCACCTGCGCGCCCGGCCCCTCCGCTGTGCTCGACGCGCTCGCCCTCTCCGGCCTGCCCACCGACCGCTTCTGCTACGAAGGCTTCCTACCGCGAAAGCATTCCGAGCGCGTGCAGTATCTGCGCACGCTGTTGCCCGAACGCCGCACCATCGTGTTCTACGAGACGCCTCATCGCATTGCCGATTCGATGGACGATCTGCTGGACGCGTTCGGCCCGAATCGCCCGATGGCCCTGTGCCGCGAACTCACCAAGGATTATGAGCAGATTCGTCGCGGCCCGATTGACGAGATTCGCCAAAGTGTGATTGATGATCCGCCCCGTGGCGAGATGGTGCTGGTCATCGGCGGCGCGTCCAACGAGGAGGCCGAAGCGGCCGCGCCCAGCACGTTGAGCGTGGATGACATGGCCGTGCTCTCCATCGACCGTGCTTTGGAGGACGGCCTGCGTATCAAGGACGCCATCGCGCAAGTGGTGCAGGAGCATCCACTGGCTGACGGATCGTTGGCCAATCGCAAGCAGGTGTATGCGGCTGTGCTGAAAATCAAGGGATAGCGCAGCAGCCGGCGATTATCTCCCCGTTACGTTTCCATCGACTCGAACAATATTTCCAACGCCTGCCGGACCCCGGGCCCACCACGCTGCGAGACCAATTCCAGCAAAGGTGCGTCGGCTTTGGGATTGGCAACCAGCCATTTACGCAGTTCGGGCACGTGATATGCGATGTGCCAGAGCACGGCAACATCCGTATCGGGCGAACATGCCACCGCGGGCGTAAGTCTGATGGGCGGTTCAGGCGGCGCGGTCATATCCGAGATTGCGCGCGATGCGGATTCGGATGAGTGTGCCGCCGCCGCGTGGCGAGGCAACCGTTGCGCCTGCCGCAAATGCCGTAAACGGTGAGCGGCATGGCGGCCTCTGCGATGGCCTCTGACAATGAACCCCCTCGTCATGCGCATTGCTCCAAAGCCGGTTCGTCCATCTCCTGCTGCACCGATTCAAAAAACATGCGTGCGCGTCCGGCGTACTTGTGATGCCGATGCTCCTTGACGATTTGCAGACAGTCGTTTGGCCGAAACTGGTACGCGGACATCAGCTGGCACACCAGTGCGTTGACGGTGGAAGGATCGGGGATGTCTTCAGGACTCATCACCAGGTCGCAAGCCGTACGGGCTGGCGTGGTGACAGGCAGCCCGCCGAGCTTGATGATTTGCTCCGGCAACGTCAATCTTTTGAATACGCGGATACGGCGGCTGACGGATGCCGAGCGGAAGTGCGATGTGGAAATCACGTCTATGGTACTCGGAAAGTCGGGGCCTCCCAGCCATACCCAAGCGGCGGTCATCGAACACACCACAGTGCCAAACGGGGCGACCTCCGCGACGATTTTCGCGCGACCATACAGTGTGCCCGAATGCTCGATCCAGTAGCCGGCGGAATCGTCGAGCTTATGTAACGTGCCGAAGGCGGCCAGACGGTTAAGGCTGAGCGGTCCCGGCAGATCCTTGGTAAACAGTATCGGCGGCACCGCAGGTTGCGCGGTTGCCGGCGAGGCGACTGTTGTGATGTCCGTCATCGGACCTGCTGTGATATCCATGACCGAACAATATGCAGAAATGCGGCTTGCGCGCCACCGGATAGGCGAAAACGGTGGATAAGTGCATAACTTTACTAGGTGCGCAAATGATGTGGATAACTCGGTGGATATTGGCAGGCGGAAGTGTGTGCGGATGTGCGTGGGCGTGCGTACGGATGGGTGCGCGGATACGTGTGCGAATGCGTATGTGGATAAGCGCGCAAGAGGTGTACAGATAAGTATGTGGGGAAGTTGCGGGTGGATAGGTGAGTGGGATGAGGATGGCGGCGCGGCAGCTATCCGGGCGTGTCCCCGCCGCGCCGGATAATCAAGCCTTATGAGTCATGTTTTGGTGAATGTTGCTTGGCCGTATGCAAACGGCCCCCGTCATATCGGCCACGTCGCGGGATTTGGTGTGCCCTCCGACGTCTACGCGCGCTACGAGCGCATGAAGGGCAATGATGTGCTCATGGTGTCCGGCACCGACGAGCACGGCACCCCGATTCTCGTCGAGGCGGAGAAGGAAGGTCTCACTGCCCAGGAACTGGCCAACCGTTACAACCGCGTGATCGCCAAGGATCTGTGCGACCTCGGCCTGAGCTACGACCTGTTCACCCGCACCACCACCGGTAACCACGAGCACGTGGTGCAGGAGATGTTCAAGCAGTGCTTGGAGAACGGCTACATCTACAAGGGCACCCAGCAGGTGGCGATTAGCCCGTCCACCGGCCGTACCCTGCCCGACCGCTACATCGAGGGCGAGTGCCCGATTTGCCACGCCGAAGGTGCGCGTGGCGACCAGTGCGACGCCTGCGGCAACGAGCTCGACCCGGACGAGCTCATCAACCCCGTCTCCAAGATTAACGGCGAAACCCCGCGCTTCGAGCAGACCGAGCACTACTTCCTCGACCTGCCGGCGCTCGCCGAAGCCAACAAGGCATGGTTGGAGACCCGCAAGGGCTGGCGTACCAACGTCATCAACTTCTCGCTCGGCCTGTTCAAGGAAGTCAAGCCGCGCGCCATCACCCGTGACATCGACTGGGGTATCCCGGTGCCGGTGAAGGGCTGGATTGACAACCCGAACAAGAAGCTGTACGTGTGGTTCGACGCCGTGATCGGCTACCTGTCGGCCTCCATCGAATGGGCCCGCCGCCAGGGCGACCCGGAGAAGTGGCGCGAATGGTGGAACGACCCGAGCTGCCCGGCCTACTACTTCATGGGAAAGGACAACATCACCTTCCACTCCCAGATCTGGCCGTCCGAAATGCTGGCGTACAACGGCAAGGGCTCCAAGGGCGGCGAAACCGGCCCGATGGGTCCGCTCAACCTGCCTGAGCAGGTGGTGGCCAGCGAGTTCATGACCATGGAAGGCAAGAAGTTCAGCTCCTCCCGCGGCATCGTGATCTACGTCAAGGACATCCTCGCCCGCTACCCCGTGGACGCCGTGCGCTACTACATTTCCGTGGCCGGCCCCGAATCCTCGGATTCCGACTTCACGTGGGCCGAGTTCGTGCGCCACAACAACGAGGAGCTCGCCTCCTCGTGGGGCAACCTGGTGAACCGCGTGGCCAACCTCATCAACAAGAACTTCGGCGAGATTCCGCCGCTGGACGAGGATTCGATGACCAACGAAGACCGTGGCCTTCTGGAAGAGAGTTCCGCCGCGTTCGACGTGGTCGGCTCCTCCATCGAAACCCACCACCAGAAGCACGCCCTGTCCGAGGCGATGCGTGTGGTCGGCGACATCAACAAGTACATTTCCGCCACCGAACCGTGGAAGATTAAGGACGACCAGGCTCGTCTCGGCACCGTGCTGCACGTGGCCGCTCAGGCCGTGTCTGACGCGAACCACCTGCTCGCGCCGTTCCTGCCGCACTCCGCACAGAAGGTGTGGGAGGCGCTCGGCGGCACCGGCACCTTCTCGCCGCTGCCTGAGCTCAAGGAAGTCGAGGATCTCGACAAGCCCGGCTTCACGTACCCGATCATCACCGGCGATTACGAGCTCGGTGTGAACGTGCACCCGTGGAAGAGCGAGGCAATCGAGGTCGGCGCCATGGTGCCTAAGCCCGCACCGATCTTCGCCAAGATTCCGACCGAGGCCGTGGAAGAGGAGCTGGCTCGCTTCGATGAAGCGTTGGCTGCTCGCCGTGCCGCCGAAGCCGAACGTCTGGCCGCCGAGAAGGCCAAGCTCGCCGCCGAGTGATTCGGCATTGCTAGCTCGTAGCTGACGGGCCACCTCGCACATGAAGTGTTGCGGGGTGGCCCGTTGCCGTATGTGCGGCCTAGCCCCGACAATGCGAGGCCGGTTGTCGGGCGGCGTTACAAACCCGTCACAGTTTGCCAAGACTTTTCTCAGACAAGCACATCGAATCCCCAAGAAAGAGACGGTTATATAGAAGATGTCAACGGAATGAAGTTCATACCGGTGGCGAGGTTCTTCCGAACCCCATAACTGAACCCTTCTTCTCTCTTCTCTCTCACCCGGCGGCCCCCTCCGCCGGGTTTCTTCGTTTTGGGCCGCATCATGCAACGCAAGTTACGCTGCTGTCCAGCTACATCCACGCCGCTCGAAGCCGTGATCCGCCACACCAAGCACGGGGCGCGGTGATTCGGAGCATTGCAGGATTCCCTCCATGCTTCCGGTTTGGGGGGTGCTGCTTGATTCCTCTACTTCCAGCGAAACGTTGCTATCGCGGTATGGTCGCATGCCTGTTAAGCATTGAAGCATCTTATCTATGCGCAGTCGGTGTCCCGGTGGTGACGGCAACCGATTGACGTGCGAACCGGGCCAGATTTCGTTGTCCCGGTTCGTGATTTTGGCCTCTTTTGGGGAACCGGGACAGACCATCCCGTGAGCGCTCAATGTATGCAAATCCAGAAGCCCGGAATTCCGCCGATGTGTGATGGCGGATATTGTGCGGTAGGGCCGAATTGGCGATTTTTCGAGGGTGTTTCTGTCCCGGTTGCTCAAAAAGAGGCGAAATGGAGAACCGGGACAACGAAATCTGGCCCGGTACACACATAAATCGATTGACGTCGTTACCAGGACATCGGACACCGTGACGTATATCGCGAACCGCATAATATGGCAGTACGCAACGCAGATGATGTGCGGATTCGCCGGACGTAACATGGCGTGTGACACACAACAGTGCCATGCGGTCGGGGCCACGCGACCAAATGGGGTGCGATGAATGGCATATGCGTTGCAGCAAGCGCGCGCAATCGTATCGATGTCAGCTCAGTGCGCCCCGGTGGATTTCCGTCGTTTCCGCCGGGCAAGTTCATTGAGCGGCGTCGCTGTCAAGGTGAAATCGAATATGGAGCCTCGCAACGCCAGCTGTCGCCCGGCTCGGTAGGCGAGTTCGGCTTGAGACGGTTCATCAGCCATATTCGCGGCGGTGGCGATGAGGACGATCCAATGATGATGCCGTAACAGTTCGCGCTTGTCGTTGTCTCGCCGCCACTGGGCCTTGTCTGTGCGATGATGATCGCCGTCATATTCGATGGCGACGCGGAATTCGGGCCAAGCGAGATCGAGTGTTATCGGCGCACCATTGCTGAACGTCGCGCCGGGCACTGTGTAATTTGTCACGGCTCGTGGAAGCCCGTATTGCGTGGTTGTGATACGGGTCTCTGATTCCATCGGAGAATCCACGCGCGGTGCAATAAATTCAAGTGCGATCATGCATGTGGCTTTCGCGTTGAATTTCGGAAGTTCGCTGACCTGCCGCACAAAGTCCTGATAAATTTCGTCGGCGGTGCGGCCGCCCGATAGGCTCGGCTTGCGCGCTATTGCCGTAAGGGTTGCGTCGCCAAGTATGACCAATGATTCCAATGACATGTGAGCGGCGAGCTGCGCCCAAGTATGTACCAGATCCAGCGCGTGCACATGCTTGTTGATACGTGCATTGTGCGCGGTGCTTAGCGGTTTCCAGATGTGCGGTGTTGTTGGCGGAACGACGGCGCGTATCCGGGTGCGATGCGAGTCGGAGACGGTATGGAGCTCGGTGGCATTGAGATCGCAATCCTTGGGAAGCGGCACGGATTGCAGTATCAGCGATGTGGTCATGCCGAAGAGCACCGGCTTTCCGAGCTGTTGCGCGGCGTCCGTGCATCGTTTAAGCATTTCCCGCTTACGTTGGGTGAGGGTTTCGCTCATAGCGGGCGCAGTGGGGGTTGCCATACGCGGTGGTGAGTATGGCTCGGGCTTGACGGCGTGCGTGGACGCAGCACTCGGTGCCGCGGCATTGTTGGTCCAGCCGGGTGGTTCATCGTCGAATACGCCGGGTGGCGGGGTGGGAAATCCGCTGTTCATAACGCCACCGTAGCGTAGCGGTCGCGTGTTCGCCATGAAAAACGGGGTATGTGGTTCTAGCTTGCTGAGGATGTGGATAACTCTGTGGATAACTAAAGTGCTCCTATGTTTTGCTCACTCTGTGAGGAGTCGGCAAAACATAGGAGCACTTCAGCCGCGGCCAATAGACGGAATATATCAGCGGCAGCGACGGGTGAGGGGCTGCCAGGGATCGAGCTCGACTGGTTCGGTGGTGAGCAGGGCGCGGGTGGCGTCGTCGAGGTATTCCTTGCGGATGATGAGCTCGGTAACGTAGCGGTCGAACCAGGCGTCGGACATGACGTAGTAGCCGTCCTTGCCGGCGTCCTTGCCCCAGCTGTTCTCCACCTTCCAGCGGTTCGGCTTGCCGTCCTCGCCGAGGTTCACGCCGGTGAAGGTCATAGCGTGGTTGCTCGGGCTGTCGCCGTATTCGAGGCCGTGGGCCTTGTCGCCGGTGAATTCGGTGCCGAACAGCTGGTCGACGCGCACCACGGACTGGTCGAAGAAACCGTCCTTGCGCAGGGCGAACTGCGTGCAGTCGCAGGCGAACCAGATCGGGTGGCCGGCGGTGAGCTGGTCAAGCGCGGCCTTCTTGAACACGTCCAGCGGCACGTTGACGAATTCCATATCGCCAGCCTCGGCCACGTTCGCGCTGAAGCGGATGCGGTAGCGCTGGTTGAACGGGCGGTTCTTGAGCGGGGCGTTGGCCAGCGTCACGAAATCGTTGACGTCCACCGGCACGTACTTCTTGTAGAACTCAAGCGGGGTGATGCCGATCTCGCGAATCTGCGGGCGCTCGTCCTTGCCGGTTTTCGGCTTGTCGGACTTGTCCTTATCGCACTTGCAGGCCTTGGCGTCGGATTTGCCCTCGCACTTGCAGGATTCGCCGCACTTGCAGGATTCGGCCTTGCCGTCTGCGTCGGCCTCGGCCTTGCACTTGCAAGCTTCGCCCTTCTTATCCTCATCATCATCCTTGGTGCGCGCGAAGAAGTCGAACTTCTCCGGCGGTTCGCCGAGCGCCACGGCGCAGATGCGGTACACGGTGCCCATGTACTCGTCCTTCAACGCACGCAGCTCGTCCTCAGACGCCCCGGCAGCCGAACGGCGGCGCAGCTCGGCCGCGAACTCGCGCAGCTTGGAGTTGAGGTACTGCTTGAAATCGTCGGAATTGCGGGAGTTCTCGGACTCCGGATAGGCGCTCTTGGGCACTAGGCCGTACTTGTTCACCAGTGCAGCGAACATCTGCCACCAGCCACCATCGTCTGCAGGCGACTCATTGATGGCCTCGAACAGACGCGAATCGGTCGCCTCGTCGAGCGTGCGCAGCACGTTCTCCAGATAAGTGTTCGACTTCTCCATCGCGTCCCAGAAGAACAGGTAGGTCTCGGAGAACTCGAAATCCTCAAGATTCCAGCGATGCATGAGTTCGTAACGCAGCGTGTTCAGGGAGGCGAACATCCAGCAACGGCCGGAACGCTCCTGATTGGTGATCGAACCCTGCTTGAGTTCGATGGAGAAGTCGCGCGGCAGCGCACGTACGCCGCGATAGTCGGTGGCCGCCTTGAGCACGCCGGCCGAAACCGCCGCGTCCGCCGCGATCAGGTTGGCGCGGTCTTTGTTGAAGTCTTCGGTGTACGTACGCAGAAGTTCGGGTTTGATGGCCCGTGCGCTGGCGTTTGCTGTCATGATGATTGATCTTCCATTCATGTAGGCGACGTTTGTGGTCCGTCGGTAGTATAAGTCGCCGTGTATTCGTCGGGCGATTCACCGGGCGAAATCGTACGGGCGGATATGCGCCGGCGATTCCACCCCGCCAACGATTTGTCCACCTTGCTGCTCGCGCGGGCGCACGTATCATATGTACCGATACATATTGTTGACGAATGTCGCATAGTCCAAAGGAGTACGTCATGACTTCGCTGCATAGCAAGCCGCTGGCCCTGAAAAACGTCACCGTCACCGATTCGTTCTGGCGCACCGAGCAGGAACTCGTGCGCACGGCTGTGATTCCCTATCAGTGGAACGCCCTGAACGATAACGTCCCCGGCGCGGCCCCCAGCTACTGCATGCACAACTTCAAGGCCGCTGCCGCGCAAAACAAGCGTAAGGATACCCAGGGCAAGGCGTTCGTGCCGCCGAAGTACACGTTCCGCGGATTTGAGGCGCTCCCCGAAGACCCGGCCAATCCCGACCCAGACAAGTTCTACGGCTTCGTGTTCCAAGACACCGACTTCTCCAAGTGGGTGGAGGCAGTCGGCTATTCCCTCGCCCATTACCCGGACCCCGCACTGGAACAGACCGCCGACCAAGCCATCGACGTCGTGTGTGCCGCCCAACTCGACAACGGCTATCTGGACACCTGCTACATTCTGAACGACATGGATCGCGCGTTCACCAATCTGCGTGACCATCACGAACTGTACTGCCTCGGCCACCTCGTTGAAGGTGCGGTGGCCTACTACCAGGGCACCGGCAAAGACAAGTTGCTCAAGGCCGCCTGCCGTTTCGCCGATTACGTAGACGAGCGCTTCGGTCGCAAGCCGGGCCAGCTGCGTGGTTACCCCGGTCACGAGATTGCCGAGATGGCTTTGGTGAGGCTGTACGAGGTCACCGGCGAACAGCGGTACCTTGATCTGGCCGAATATTTCGTGACCGAGCGCGGCCGGCAGCCGTACATCTTCGATATTCAGGCAGACGAGAACGCAAAGCGCGACGCCGACGCCAACTACAAACCCAACACGGACCCCAACCGGTACGCCTATCACCAGGCGAACAAGCCGGTCACCGAACAAGACGAAGCCGTAGGCCATGCCGTGCGCGCCGGCTACTTCTACTCCGGTCTGGCGGACGTGGCCCGACTGGCCGACGACCAGGACCTCGCCGATGCGGCCGAGCGGCTCTGGCGCAATATCGTCGATAAGAAACTGTACGTTACCGGCGGCATCGGCGGCACGGTGGACGGCGAGGCATTCTCCTACAACTACGACCTGCCCAACGACTCCGCCTACTCCGAGACCTGCGCCGCGATTTCGCTGGCGTTCTTCGCCCGTCGCATGCTCGAGCTCGCGCCAAAGGCCGAGTACGCGGACGTTATGGAGTCGGCGCTGTACAACACCACGCTGGCCGGCATGGCGCTGGACGGCAAGAGCTTCTTCTACGTGAACCCGCTGGAAGTCAATCCGTATGCCTGCCATAAAGACAGCCGCCTGCGCCACGTCAAGCCGGTGCGTCAGAAGTGGTTCGGCTGCGCATGCTGCCCGCCGAACATCGCCCGCATCGTTGAGTCGGTGCAGGAATATGCCTACACGGTTGCCGAGGATGGCGGTACGCTGTTCACGCACTTGTATATGGGCGGCGTGGCCAAAGCTGAGTTGAATGGTACGGCTGTGGAGCTGGATGTTACGGCGAACCTGCCGTGGCAGGGCGATGGCAAGGCTGTCGTGCGCTTGGGCGGTGACGCTGCTGGCACCTCGGCTCAGGCTCCTGCTCGCTTTACGCTGGCCTTCCGTCTGCCCGGTTGGGTGGGCGATGAGTCCGCTGCTGCCGCCGCGATTACGGCCACGGGCGAGTCTGAGTCTGGGGCCGATAGTTCCCGCGTGACCCGCGAAATCCGCGACGGCTACCTGTACCTGACCGGCGAATGGCGCGACGGCGACACCGTGACGTTCGACTTCCCGATGCCGGTACGTATGCTGGCCGCCAACCCGCTGGTGCGCGAGGACGCCGGCAAGGTGGCGTTCGTGCGCGGCCCGATTACTTTCTGCGCTGAAGAAAAGGATAATGGTGCGAACCTGCACCTGCTGCACGCGGATACGGAGGCACTATTGGCCGATCCGAGCGTGGCCAAGGTCGAGGAGTTCGACTTCCACGCCGGCGCCAAGGGCATCGACGACAAGGGCCAGGGCGAGGTGGAAGATGTGACCCGCCGCATGGTGAAGCTTGAGGTGCCGGCTTGGCGCGAGCCGTTGCCGGCTGCTGTGGCCGCCGCGGGTGAGGGCGCGGCCGAGGTTCCGGCGTTCGCACCGCTCTACGCCGTGTACGCGCCGGTCAAGCGCGAGCCCGCCACCGCCACGCTCATCCCGTACTTCGCCTGGGCCAACCGCGGCGAAAACGAAATGACCGTCTGGCTGCGCGGCTGATATTTGCTCTCGGCTACTCTGGTAGCCATGGGCATCACGACATGTCGGCTCGAAGGGCCGGTGGACTTTTACTCGGTCGGGCAGTTTGTGTCCGGACCGGGCTGGCGCCATCTGCGGCGCACCATCGACACCTTCGAGCTGATGTTCGTGCGTCGGGGCGTCCTGCCGATGCGGGTGGGGGAGCAGACCCTGCATATCGAGGCCGGCCAAATCGCACTCTTGCCGCCGAATGTGGAGCATGCGGGCGCCGACATCATCACGTCTGACGTGGACTTCTACTGGATGCATTTCAAATTGCCGGATGCGCGCATGCTCCCCGATGACGCGGGTCTGCCGCAGGATGACCATTGCCTGCTGCTGCCCGATGAACGCACCCTGCCTGACCCCGACCGGCTGGCGGTGATGTGTGGGCAGCTCATCGACATCTATGCGCGATTCGGCCCGTATTCCAACGCTTACTGCGATTACTTCGCCACCGGCCTGCTGCTGGAGGTCAGCGCGCAGGAGCGGCTGAAGGCGGACTTCGCCACCCATCGTACGCTCGCCGGCTACCGGGGCGACGGCAAGCCCATCACCAGTGCCGACCGCGTCTGGCAGCAACAGGAATGGGCCATGCATGTCGATTCGGCCGGTGCCGCTGGCGATTCGTCCGGCCTGGCGCCGATGCTGGCCATCCGCTCGTGGATTATGGCCAATGCCTTCGACGACATCACCGTGGCCAAAGTGGCCGCGCGCTTCCACTATTCACCCAGCTATCTGACCGCGATGTACCGGCGCGTGTTCGGCGTGGGTGTGGCCGAGCAGATCATCGAATATCGCATCGACCGTGCGCGCGAACTGCTGAGTTCTACCGCTTCCAGCGTGGCGGATATTGCGCGAGAAGTGGGCTACGCCGATCCCAAGTACTTCATGCGCGTCTTCAAGCGCCGCACTGGCCTGACCCCCGGCCAATACCGCGACGCTTTCCCCGCCCGCCTCTACAACACCGTGTGATTAGGGAAGGTCATGGTCCTAACCCTAGGAAAAGTGCGCATGGGCGCCACTACCACGTGGGAGCGCTGGGAACGGTTTGACGCATGCCGAAACCTCGCACGTCACGCCGCACGGCACTTGGGCAGTGGGCGCGGCAGTCGGGAATCGCCGCCCTATTTCGGCGTTTCAGCGTTACCTGTTTGCCGAACCGACAGTGGACTCGCGCGGAACCAGTGTGTATCCAATGGTGGCGCGCGTGGCCGGCATGCCAGCGGATTCGTCGGACCTGCCGTCGCCCTGGTCGCGCTGCTCCACGCGGCGGGTGATCATATCGAGCGCGAATTGGGCGAGCTGATTGAGGTTCACTTGGACGGTGCTCAGCGTCGGTGTGGTGTACGAGCCGGCCGTGGCGCCGTCGAAGCCGATGACTCTCACATCGTCGGGCACGCGGATGCCGTAGTCGGCAAGGCCTCGGATTACTCCGAATGCGGCATAGTCGTTAATGCAGAAGATGCCATCGATGGCCGGGGTGCTTCCCTCTGCTTGCGTGGCGTCCGAGGAACAGGACTCAGCAGTGTCATCAGCCGATTGTGCGCGAACCGCGAGCATCGCCTCGGCGATGGCATGACCGGCTTCGATGCCGCTGACGCTACCGTAACCAATGAAGTTCGTCGATTCGTCATACGGCAGCCCGGCATCGAGCAACGCGCCGCTGGCCCCGCGCAGGCGCAAACCGCTGGAACTTTCCACGTGCGCCAGTTCGGTTCGTGGCGAATACCCGTCGCCGACGATGGCGATGCGGTGGCATCCGCATTCGATGAGATGCTGCACTGCCGCCCGCGCACCGTCCTCGTTCGGGAAATTCACTGTATCGAACGTGGGCGTTTCCTCGCAGGCGTCAATCAGAACCAGCGGTCGGCCGTGGTTGATCGCGGAAAGCGGCACACCGGCATTCAGGCCCGAAGCGTGGATAATCTCGCCGTCGAACAACTGCCCGGAGAACGGGTTGTTGGCCAGCGCGTGTTTGGCGGCATCCGGAGAGTACCGGGTTTGCTCCACGAACGGCGTCAGCCCGCGCTCGGTGGTTTCGGTGACGAGCGATTCGACGAGTTTGGAGTAGAACGGCGAATCGAATTCGTTGACGATGATGTGGATGATGTTGCTGCGGCCGGACTTCAGCATGCTGGCCGTCAGATTGATGCGGTAATCAAGCTTTTCGGCCACCGCCAGCACCTTGGCGCGCGTGGAATCCTTAACACCCGGCTTGCCGTGCAGCGCATTCGAGGCGGTCATGGGGGAGACCCCGGCGGCTTTCGCTACGTCGCGCAATGTTGGTTTGCCGCTCGGCATAACGTCACCTCATGTTTCGCCTGTGATGGGCATTGGATCATGCCCGTAATGCTTCCAATGGTTGTAACGGTATTCACAACATCGTGTTTTGGCAAATGGTGGCTGTGTGCCGGAATCGCTGAAAATGCTGCGCTTAGGCGATGACGCGCCGAGCGTAACATGCGCTTGCTTGATATCGTTCCGGTGGAAGAATATGTAACGGTACATACGTCGGTGTGCCAAGAGGCCATGAAGTTCGTCGTACGTTGGGATGGGACTCTCCGGGGGAGTGGCGTCACTCTTCACCTATCCGTACGTGCGCGATGCCGATTGGTTTGCGGCTGGCATACCGCCGTAGGGCAACTTATGCGAATATCAACGAAAGCAGGATACGATGACGGATCTTCCGCAGAGCCTTCCTCAGGCATGGCGTCCGCCGATGGGCTGGAACAGCTGGGATTCCTATGGCACGACCCTCACCGAAGACGAGCTGCTGGCCAACGCGCGGTTCATGGCTGAACACCTGAAAAACGCCGGCTGGGATACGCTGGTCATCGACATCGACTGGTACGACCCGACCGCCCGCGCACATGGTTACAACGACAACGCGCCGCTGATTCTCGACGAATACGGCCGTCAGCTGCCTGACCCGGTGCGTTTCCCGAGTGCTGCCGGCGGCAAGGGATTCGGCCCGCTCGCCGCCGCCGTCCACGAACTGGGCTTGAAGCTTGGCATGCACATGATGCGCGGCATCCCGCGTATCGCCGTGGACAAGAACCTGCCCGTATACGGCACCAACTACACCGCCAAGGACGTGGCCGACCTCGACCACGTGTGCAAGTGGAATCCGGACAACTACGGCCTGAACCAATCCCACCCGGGCGCGCAGGCCTGGTATGACGCGCAGCTCGATCTGTTCGCCTCCTGGGGCCTCGACTTCCTCAAGGTCGACGACATGCAGACCCCGTTCCACTCCGACGAAATCGCCGCCTATCATCGCGCCATCGCCAAAGCCGAAGCCAAATACGGCCGTTCGATTGACCTGTCTCTCTCGCCCGGCGGCTGGGTGGCGACGAGCTACGTCGACTTCCTGCGCGAGAACGCCCAAATGTGGCGTATTTCCGACGATCTGTGGGACCGTTGGGAAGACATCTACCAGCAGTTCGCCCGCCTGGCCCGCTGGGCGCCGTTCCAGACCACCGGCCACTGGGCCGACGCCGACATGGTGCCGTTCGGGCACATAGGCCTGCGCGCCGAACGCGGCGACGACCGCCAATCCCGCCTTACGCTGGACGAGCAGAAGACACTGCTGGCCCTATGGTGCATGGGGCGTAGCCCGCTTATGGTCGGCGGCGATCTGCCCACCAGCAACAGCGACGCCATCGCGCTGCTGCAGAATCCCGCGTTGCGTGAGGTGCTTGCCGGCTCCACCAATAACCGCGAGACCGTGCGCGAACGGATTTTTGGCAAATGGTGGGATGAGAGCACCTACCGTGGCGAGTTCATCGTCTGGTCCGCCGACGCAGCCGATTGGGCTGATGGCACACGTTCCGCGCATCACGGCGGCCATTACGCCGCGCTGTTCTGGACCGGCAGCGACACATACGAGATCGGCCGCAACATCCAGCTCCAATCCATCGTGGGGCTTGACGCCCGCAATGACGATTGGACACTCGCCGATCTGTATGCCGACGCGCCGGGCGAGCCCGCCGACGTGCGTCTTGAAGGCGTGGGCGCCGACCGCGTCATCACCGGCACGATTCCGCCGCACGGCGTACTCTGGGTGGCCTTGGACCGACGCTGATACCGAACCTGCCTCCGCCAACCAACCTCCTGAACCGACCGCCCGAATCGTATGGAGAAACCTGCCATGAATGCGAACATCGCAAACGAACAATCCCCGGTAGCTGTTCCGCCCGCAAGTTGGTTCCTACGTTCGTTCGCTGGCGTTCTGACCTGTAGGCTGTCTGTCTCTGTCTGTTCGTTGCTTCGCCTTGCTTGCGTTTTGTACGTTTTATCTGTTTCGTGAGTTTCGTGCGTTCTGCGGATTTCACGCGTTTCGCGCAGTGCCGTACGCTGATCACCATTCAGCGTGCGGCACTTTTGCATATCTCACGTGTTGCGGGAGATGCCGATTCCGTCGCACAATACGTAAAACGTGAATGAGCCACTCACTATGCTGGGTTGTTTGAGCGTGATATGACATGCGCCACTTTCCCGGGAATGCGTTGCGAATTGGACCTGTTCGGAGGTGTGCAGCGACGCATTCCGGGGAATGTCGCGCTTAGAGAGCCGCGTATCGTTGCTAATGCGGGGAACACGCAGAGTTGCGGGCCGTTGCGATTAGACGCAGGCCGTCTAGACTAGTACGCGTTTGCGAAAGTCGAACGTGCTTCGACCGATGAAGGAGAGCTTCGGTCATGCGGCCAATGGCAGGCGCAGTGCGAAGCACGGCTGATCGTGAATCGCGGCGGCAGCGATTGCCGCGTGCGGCGCAGGAGCATGCCGCACCATACCACAAGCAAACAATCCCCAAGAAACGGTGATCTCCTCACATGTACGTCGATCCGGGAATCAATACCAGCGCAAGCAATCTCAAATGGGTGCTGCCATACTGCAAACCAGACCTGCCCCGCGTGGTAGGCGCGCTTCTACTGTTCATCGCAAATAACACGATGGCCCTGACCATTCCGATTCTGTCCGGTATCATCGTGGACCGCGTCATCGTCGGCGGACATGCCGACGAACTGCCACGTCTGTGTGGACTGATGATCCTCATGACCATCATCCGCGTGGGCGCGCGATACGGCTACCAGATGTGGATGGAGCGTTTCGGCCAGAACTCGGTCTACCGCCTCGTCTCCGACGAATACGAGAAACTGCACGAGCTCGACTTCACGTATTTCAACCACACACGCACCGGCGACATCATGAGCCGCCTGACCTCCGACACCGACGCGATCCGCCACTGCCTGAGTTGGGTGAGCTATCAGATTGCCGACTGCGTGGTCATGTTCGTGGGCGCCCTGTGCGTGATGTTCGCCATCGATTGGCGACTCGCGCTCGTCCTGGCCTGCGTCACGCCGTTCATTTTTGTGCTCACGCGCGGCCTGTCCACGCACGCCCACCCGCTGTTCTTCGCCATCCGCAACTCGCTGGCCTCCCTCAACTCCATGGTCGAAGAGAACATCGAGGGCAACCGTGTGGTCAAGGCCTTCGTGCGCGAACCGTACGAGACCGAAAAGTTCGACGAGCACAACGACGATTACATGCAGCGCAACATGGCCCTGGCTTACAACTCGCGCAAGTACATGCCGTGGCTGGACGGCCTCGGCTTCTCGCTGCAGCTCATCACCCTCGGCCTCGGCGGCTTCCTGGTCATCAAGGGCTACATGACCCTCGGCAATCTGGTGAGTTTCAACTCCTTCCTGTGGATGATCGACGGCCCGGTGCGCCAGTCCGGCTGGCTCATCAACGACTGGCAGCGCTTCAACGCCAGCTGCATCAAAATCCGCAAGCTGCTCACCGAACAGCCGCGCATCGTGGAGAAGCCCGACGCGGTCGAAGCCGTCAAGCAGGCGGTCACGATCGTCGAGCAAGTCAAGCACGATGATGAGGCTACCGGGGCTACCGGAGCGCCCGGGGCTACCGGAACATCCGGTGCCCAGCAGTCCGCCGAACGCAAGTCCTGCCCGCTGCACATCAAGGGCGACATCCGCTTCGACCACGTCAGCTTCGCCTTCCCGGACGACCCGGAGACCCCGATCCTCAAGGACCTCGACTTCACCGTGCCCGCCGGCTCCAAGCTCGGCATACTCGGCGAAACCGGCGCGGGCAAGTCCACGCTCGTCAGCCTCATCTCCCGCTTCTACGACCCGACCGTGGGCCATGTGCTCATCGACGGCATCGACGCACGCGACTGGCCGCTGGCCACCTTGCGCTCGCAGGTGTGCATCGTGGCGCAGGATACCTTCCTGTTCTCCGACACCATCGGCGGCAACATCGGTTTTGGTACCAGCGGTGATAGCGACGACCGATATATCCAGAAAATGGCCCAGATCGCCGGCGCGGACAATTTCATCAGGTCGATGCCGCAGGGTTATGACACCGTCGTGGGCGAACGCGGCGTGGGCCTGTCCGGCGGGCAGAAGCAGCGCCTGTCGCTGGCCCGCGCGCTCGCGGACAATCCGTCGATCCTGATTATGGACGATACGACCTCGGCCGTCGATATGGAGACCGAGGCGGAGATCCAGAAGCACCTCAAGGAGATGGACGGCGGCAAGACCATCGTCGCCATCGCCCACCGCATCTCGTCGGTCAAGGATTCCGACCTGATTCTGGTGCTCGAGCACGGACGTATCGTCGAACGCGGCACCCACGCCGAACTCGTGGCCGCACACGGCCGCTACTGGGACATCTACCACAAGCAGCTCGGACTCCAGTCCGGCGTCGCGCAAGGTTTTTAGAAGAGGACTTATGGCACAACGTAATACATACCGCGAGGATGAGGAACTCGAGGAGCAGATCAACTTCCGGGACATCCTGCGCGTCGGCAAATATCTCAAACCGTATATGGCACAGGTGGCGCGCATTCTCGTCGTCGTCATCTCGATGAGCTGCATCGTCGTCGCCGTGCCGTACCTGACCAAGATCATGATCGACGAGGCGATCCCGAACAAGGACCTCGGCGAGCTCGGCATCCTCGCCGTGATCCTCGCCGCGCTGATCGTGCTGTACGAGTTCGGGCTGCGCTACCGCACGGTGGCGATCACGCGCGTCGGCCAGCTCATGCTCAAGGACATGCGCCGCGATATCTTCACGCATATCCAGACGCTGCCCTTCAGCTACTTCGATTCGCGCCCGCACGGCAAGATCCTGATCCGCGTGGTCAACTATGTGAACACGCTTTCGGACACGCTGAGCTCCGGTCTGATCAACGTGATCTCCGACGTGTTCACCTTCGTGATCACGCTGATCGTGATGTTCGTGATCGACTGGCAGCTGGCCCTTTGGAGCCTGATCCTGTTCCCGGTGCTCATCATCTGGGTGCGCGTGCTGCAGATCTTCCAGCGGCGCGCCTTCCAGAAGCTCTCCAACAAGCAGAGCAACCTGAACGCCTACATCCACGAGTCGATTGCCGGCGTGAAGACCACGCAGACCTTCGCGCAGGAGCAGGCCCAGTTCAGGACCTTCCAGGAACAGCAGGGCGAGGTGCGTTCCGCGTGGATGCACGCCGTGCACATCCAGTTCCTCATGTGGCCGGGCGTGCAGACCATCTCCGTGATGACCATCTCGTTCATCTACTTCGTCGGCGTGATGGGCTTCGGGGGCGTGAACGTGACCACCGGCGTGCTCATCGCGTTCGTCGGCTACGCGAACAACTTCTGGAATCCGGTGATCAACATCGGCAACTTCTACAACCAGCTCATCACCTGCTCGGCGTACCTCGAGCGCATCTTCGAGACGCTCGACGTCACGCCGGAGATCCGCAACAAGCCCGACGCGGCGGACCTGCCGCAGATCCGCGGGCGCGTCGACTTCAACGACGTGGTGTTCCGCTACGAGAAGGACGGCCGCAACGTCCTCAACCTCGTGGACTTCCACGTCGAACCGGGGCGCACGATCGCGCTGGTCGGCCCGACGGGCGCCGGCAAGACGACGATCATCAACCTGCTGTCGCGCTTCTACGACGTGTCCGAGGGCTCGGTGACGATCGACGGCTACGACGTGCGCGACGTGACGCTCGCATCGCTGCGCCTGCAGATGGGCGTGATGCTGCAGGACACCTTCATCTTCTCCGGCAACGTGCGCGAGAACATCCGCTACGGCAAGCTCGACGCCACCGACGAGGAAATCGAGGCGGCGGCGAAGGCCGTGCACGCGCACGAGTTCATCATGGAACTGCCCGACGGGTACGACACGGTGGTGGAGGAGCGCGGATCGACCCTGTCGGCCGGCCAGCGCCAGCTCATCGCCTTCGCGCGCGTGCTGCTCGCCGACCCGCGTATCCTGATCCTGGACGAGGCGACGAGCAACATCGACACGCGCACCGAGGAGGCGCTGCAGGCCGGCCTGCAGCATCTGCTCAAGGGGCGCACGAGCTTCATCATCGCGCACCGCCTGTCGACGATCGAGAACGCGGACGAGATCTTCTACATCGATCACGGCCAGATCGTCGAGCACGGCTCGCACGCGCAGCTGCTCGCCGCCAAGGGCGCGTACTACCGCCTCTACGAGTCCCAGTACGCGATGATTCGCGTGGCCAGTGGAGCGCCGGAAGAGTGACGAGATGTTGCTTTAGGTATGTTTCGTGATGGCATTATCGGTAACGATAAACACTGTGAAATATGTAACGGTACGTGTGAAAAACATGCAGTCGTGATTGGAATACGTTCTGGAAAATGTTGAAATAGAGCGAAACGCGCTGAAGTCGGCACGGGGTTGCTGAGTGTGGCAGATAGTTTAGAATATGTACCGTTACATATTTGATGTGCAGAAGATGCTCGCATCTTCTGCACGCGGGTGAAATCTGGGGAGTGGTTTGGCGATGGCAGACAAACTGGTAGCCACATTGGACAAAGCTGGTGTACGCAAGATCAGCACGGACCTGTGGGGCGTGTTCTTCGAAGACATCAGCTATTCGGGCGATGGCGGGCTCAACAGCGAACTCGTGCAAAACGGCGCGTTCGAATACAACCGTGCGGATAAGCCCGAGTGGAGCAACTACACCGCTTGGCGCAAGATCGTGCCCGCCGGCTCGTTCGCCGCATTCGGTGTGGGGGAGCCCGCGCCGGTGGCCGAAGAGAACCCGCATTACGCGATTGCCGAAATCGGCAAGGTGAGTGGCGAGCAGACTGCTGACTCGGCTGTGTCTCGGGCCGATTCGGCCCTATCCCAGACGGATTCGGCTTGTACCCCCGCAGCTCCCGCTCTGGAAAACCTCGGTTTCGACGGCATGGTGTTCCGCGCCGGCGAGACCTACGATTTTTCCATCTGGACCCGTGCCCACGGCAAAGCGCTGCCCGTGCAAGTCGCACTGATTGGCGATGATGGCAAGCCGCTCGCTGCCACTGTCGTGACCGCACCCGCCTCCAATGCTTGCGGCGAATGGACCCAGCTTCGCGCCGAACTGACTATTACTAGCGCACAGGCCGCCCCGCAACCCAACGCCGAAATCATCGCCACCCAAGGCGCTCTCCGCCTGATTTTCCCCGAACCCGGCACCATCGACCTTGACTTCGTCAGCCTCGAACCGCGAACCACCTATAAGGACCTCAAGCATTTCCGCCCGGATCTGGTCGAGGCGCTGGCCGACCTACACCCGCGCTTCATGCGCTTCCCGGGCGGCTGCATCACCCACGGACTGGGCCTGAACAACATGTATCACTGGGACCGCACCATCGGCCCGGTGGAGCATCGCCCGCACAACTTCAACGTATGGGGCTACCACCAGTCGTTCCGTATCGGTTTCTACGAGTACTTTCGCCTGTGCGAGACCATCGGAGCCAAGCCGCTGCCCGTGCTGCCGGCCGGCATGAGCTGCCAGAACACCAGCCAGGGCCCGGTGCCTGTGGCTCAGGAAGACATGCCCGCTTACATCGACGAAGTGCTGGGCCTCATCGACTTCTGCAACGCCGATTCGGCCACCAACAAGTGGGCCGCCAAGCGCGCCGCAATGGGCCATATCGAGCCGTTCAATCTGGAGTATCTCGGCATCGGCAACGAGGACCTGATCGACGACGTGTTCAAGAACCGCTTCCAGCAGATTTTCGACGCCGTCAAAGCCGCGCACCCCGAAATCACCGTGGTCGGCACGGTCGGGCCTGCGCCGAGCGGACAGGACTACGAGCAAGGTTGGGCGTATGCGCGCGAGGCCGGCATTCCGATCGTGGACGAGCATTCCTACCAGTCCTCCAGCTGGTGGTTTCACAACCTCGACCACTACGATCACACCGACCGCAAGGGCCCGAAGGTCTACCTCGGCGAATACGGCTCCTGGGACACCCAGCTCATCAACGGCTTGTCCGAAGCGGCGTTCATGGGCCGCATGGAATTGAACGGCGACGTGGTGCACATGGCGTCCTACGCGCCGCTGTTCGCCAAGAACGGCCACACCAGCTGGAATCCGGACCTCATCTACTTCGACAATGAGAACGTCTACCGCCCGTACAGCTACTGGGTGCAGCAGATGTACGCCACCACCACCGCGGACACCGCTTGGCCGGTCTCGCTTGACGGACCCACCACGTTGCGTCGTGACTTGCCGAATACCGTAAGCCTGAAGATCGATGGCGGCGCCCACGCCGATTTCGCCGACTTCTCTCTCGAGACGGCCGATGGCACGCATATCGATCTGCCGGACGTGAGCTACCAAGGCAATGGGCCGGTGTCTCTTCCGGTACCTGAGGGTCTGGCGGCCGATTCATACACCATTCGCGCGAAAGTCACCTATTACGAAGGCATGTGGGGCGTGCGAATCGCGTCCGGCGACGTAAACGGCAAGAACTATAACGGTACTTCGCTTGGCCGTGGATTCAGCGTGCAAGTAGTGCGCGAAGGCACCGGTTATGCACTCGCCGGCACGGAAACTTCAATGGACGCGGTACGCCCCGGAACTACGTGGGATGTGCGCATTGAGATTGGCAATCGCGGCGAGCAGATGCGACTGTACATCGACGGCGCGCTGGTCGCCGACGGCCATGAGACACCGGACGAGCCGCGCCGGACCGTCACCGTATCCCGCGATTCGACGGCTGGCGTGACTTACTTGCGTGTTGTCAACGCGCTGCCTGAATCCGTAGACGTGGACTTGGCTCAGGTGCTTGCTGCGCTGAATGTGCCTGATTCAGCCAAGGCTGTAGTTGAGGCAACCGTGCTTACCGGCAACGATCCGTATGCAGGGATTCGGGGAGAGGAATCACCGACTTGCCCCACCTCGCACGAAGTCAACCTTGCTGACGGTACATACACCGCTCCTGCTTGGTCGTTCACCACGCTTGCCGTACGAGGCTAACCCAATCATTCCGCTCGGTGATGCGCGCAATACGTGTGACGGCTATGCCCCGGAATCCGCAGTAAGGACGGTCGCGGCGATCGCGCCGGTTGCCGGGGCCGAGTGGAAGCGGTACTACGACGATGTGACGTGGGATCCGGACGAGGCCAAGCGCCGCACCAAGGACGACCCCACCAAGCCCGAAGTCGAGCTCTAGCCCGTTGCGGCTGCAACCGTGCCGAGCATCAACGTGCCGATCCGTCGTGCAGCCTGATATCGTTCCCCTCGCTTTCTCAACGGACATACAGCCGATTCGGATACGGAAATCGGCTGTATGTCCGTCAGAGGGAAGGGAACAGAGAAAGGGGTTTCATCCCTCGATGCGGGCGCCCCAGATTGCTTGATTGCCGCCGATCGCGGAGAACGTCAGCGTCGCCCGGCCATCGGTCTCCCTCGGTAGTACGGCGAACACGCCGGTGTACGTCATGCCGTCGATCGTGATCGCCATGTCGCTGTCGCAGCAGTGCACGCCGGCCGGCGTCGCGCCGAGCATCCGCCACGATCCTCGCGACACGGGGCCGTCGGTCGATCGCGTCAGGTTCGCGTCCGGCGTATCGAAGAAGTCGACCACGCCGCCGCTGGTCACGCGGCCGTCCGGCTGCAGCGTGATCGTCTCGGGCAGATTCACGCCATGCCACGTGCCGTCCGCGTTGCGCGTGCCGTTGAAATACGCGTGCGGATCGTGACGTACGAATTCGTAGTCGCCGGACACCAGCGACGGGTGTGCGAGATCCGATTCGTGTACGGGGCGGACGCAGTGGCATAGCCGGGCGGCCAAGTTCGGCGCACTGCTGGGTGCAACGATGTAATCGTCGAAGCCGTCATCGTCGTCGCCGACGGTCGGATCGGACGTGTTCGCGGCGGTCGGCGGGACGGCTGCCGCGCCTCGATACTCGTACGGCGCGGCCGTCAGCCAACCGTCCGCGGTCGGCAGCAGCTCGCGCACATGCGTCTCGTAATCCTCGTCGCCGCGGTCGATGAACCGCGTATGGTACGTGAGAAACAGTCGGCCGTCCGAACCGCGCGTGAGTACGGAATTGTGTCCCTGTGACACTTCGACCGTATCGTCGTCGGCCGGTCCGCCGCTCCATTTCACCGACGACGTGAGTCGGATGCCGGTGTCCTTGGTCTGATTGTCGGGGATTTCACCGTTGGAAATCGCGGGGTTGCCGTTCTGGTCGACGTACGGGCCGACGAGGTTGCGCGAACGGAACAGACGGATCTGGTAGCCGCCGGTGCGGCCGAGCCAGCCATACGCCATGAACAGATACCACCAGCCGTTGCGGTGCACGAAATACGAGCCTTCGCCGGAGTTCCAGTAGCCGCCGGCGACCTTCACGCCGTAGTACGGGTCGGCGGAATCGTGGACGAGCGGATAGCGCACGCTGTAGTCGCGCAGACCGGTTTTCGGATCGAGCTTGAACATCCAGATGCCGCCGAACCACGAGCCGAAACTCATCCACAGTTCGTCGTGATCGCAGCGGATCGGCGCGGCGTCGATCGCGTTGATCCGCGTATCCTTCAACGATGCATACCGTGACAGATCGCCATGCGCGGCCTCGTCGCCGAGCACACGTGGCACGTCGGTGCGGCCCACATTGTCAACGTTGAAACCGGAGTAGACGACAGGACCGACGTATGTCCAGTCGCCGTCGAGACGATCGGCGGTGAGCAGCACGATCACCGAACGGAATTCGTGACCGTTGACCGACAGGTACATGCACCATTTGCGCATCACGTCGTTCCAGATCACGTCCGGCGCCCACGTGTTGCCTTCGAGCGCGGGGTTCTCCGGCTGCTTCGGCCATGCCTCCCAGATGCCGCCGAGCAGCGAGGCCGGGTCGCGCGTCAGATTGTTCTCGAAGCGTTCCCAGTGGACGAGGTCGGTACTGCGGGCGCAGCGTCGGTGGGTGCCGAAGACGTAGTACGTACCGTTGTCCTCGACGATGGCCGGGTCGTGGATGGCGATGCGGCCCGGGGCGAGCGGGTGTTCGACGAATCGTTCATCGGCGGGCGATTCGGTCGTGGGTTCGGTCGTGGAGGTGGTTGCGGTCATGGGTTAGCTTCTTTGTGATACATGATGTCTTTCTCTTAACGGACTTACAGCCGATTTCACTGGTGAAATCGGCTGTAAGTCCGTTAAGAGAAATGGGGTGGTTCAAAGGGAAGGGCGAGGACGAGGGCGCGAGGGAAGGGCGGCAATGAGAAAGGACTACTTCTGCGAGGCCCAGGCGCAGAGGTTGTCGCCGATGACGGAGAACGTCATCTCGACCTTGCGGTCGTCCTTGTCGCGCGGCAGCCTGTCGAATGCGCCGTGGTACTCCACCCCGTCGAGCGTGATGGTCATGTCGCCGGTGCCGTCGGACTTGTCGAGCTTCCACGTGCCGGTCTTGTCGCCGGTCACCTTGCCGTCCTCGGTCAGCGTGATGTTCACCGGCTTGTTGACGCCGCGGTAGTCGGTGCTGTGCTTGTCGGTGACCTTCTTCGGGCCCTTGAACGAGGTCCTCTGGTCGTGGATCACGAACTCGTAGTCGCCGGCCACGTTCTTCGCGTCGTACTTGGTGTCGGCGGCCTTGGTGCCGGTGTATTCGTACGGCGCGGCGACCAGCCAGCCGTCGTCGGTCGGCAGCAGCTCGCGCACGCGTACCTGGTGCATCTCGCCGGTGTCGGAGAAGCGGCTGTGGTACACGATGTACGTGGTGCCGTCGTCGTCCACGAACGCCGAGTTGTGGCCCTGCGCGACTTCGATGTGCGAGTTGTCGTTGCCGCTCCACTGGATCGAGCTCATGAGACGCACGCCGACCTCGCTCTGCCAGTTGTTGCCGATGGCGCGCTCGCTGACTGCGGCGTTGCCGTTTTCATCGATGTACGGACCGGTGATCTTGTCGGCGCGGAACATGCGCACCTGGTAGCCGCCGGTCTGCTGCAGGTTGCCGTAGGATGCGAACAGATACCAGTGGCCGTTGGTATGCAGCAGGTACGAGCCTTCGCCGGAGTTGCCGAAACCGCCGCCGAGCTTGATGCCGTAGTAGGCGTCGGACTGGTTCTTGACCGTCTGGTACGTGGTGCTGTAGTCGCGCAGGCCGGTCTTCGGATCGAGCTTGAACATCCACATGCCGCCGAACCATGAGCCGAACGTCATCCACAGGTCGCCGTTGTCGTCCTGCTTGACGCACGGGTCGATCGCGTTGATGCCGGTGTCGGTCTGCGACGTGTACCGCGTCAGGTCGGCGCCTTCGCCGAGCACCTTCCAGACGTCGGTCTTGGAGGCGTTGACCTTTTCGAAGCCGGAGTAGGTCACCGGGCCGACGTAAGTCCAGTCGCCCTCGATGTCGTCGGCGGTGAGCAGCACGATTGCCGATCGGTAGTTAGCGCCGTTGATCGACATGTACATGCACCACTTTTTCATCGTTGCATTCCAGATGACGTCAGGGGCCCACATGTTGCCCTTGACGTCCGGGTTGGCGGATTGCTTCGACCAGTTGGTCCAGATGTCGGCGAAGATCTTCTCGTAGTCGGTGCTCAGGTTGTTTTTGAAGCTGGTCCAGTTGACGAGGTCGTCGCTTTTCAGCCAGGCGAGATGCGACCCGAAGATGTAGTACTTGCCGTTGGCCTTGACGATGGATGGATCGTGCGATTCGCCGCGCTTGATCTCGGTGGCGCTGGTCTGGCTGGAGTCGCTGGAGTTCTTGGCGTTCGACGATGCGTTCGAGTTGGCGTTCGACGAGCAGCCGGCCAGCGTGCCGACGAGCACGGCGGCCGCCAATGTGGTGGCGAACGCCTTGCGTAGGGTGCCGGTGAGGGTCATGTGTTCCTCCTGTGTGTGACAGTGGTGTTGTGCAGCACTGCGTTTGTACAACGATGTAAACTGGGATATACTATACATCGACGTAAATGAATTGTCGAACCGAAAGGGACAAGGAATGTCCGACTCCTACTCACTGCTGTGCTATACGCGTGTCCCCACGTCGCGCGAAGAGGCGAACAACGAGGACATCGCCTTCAGCATGCACCTGGCGCTGCGGTCGCATCTCGACGGCTCGTGGACGCCGCTTAACGAAAACTACGGCATCTTCTTCGCTGCCGGCGTGCCGATCGCCGCGGCGACGCCCGAATCCCGACGTGCGTGCACCGCGGCGGCACGATTCAAGACCGATCCGTACACGACGGTGCGAGCCGCCAGCGACGCCGTCGCGCACGGCGCGGCGATGCCCGGCGTGGACATCGAACTCAAAAGCCTCAAGGATCCGCACCTGTTCCGGCTGGCGTCCGGCCGGTTCGCCGTGGCGGCGACCCGCACCGCGCGCGGCGGCGGCGCGGACGGATCCGAACGGTCGGCGTTCCTGCTGGCGACCAGCCGCGACCTGACGTCGTACGATCAGCGCGGACTGGTGCTGCTTGGCCCCACGTCCGGCGTACACCGTCCCACGGTCATATACAACGATGCAGAACGTCGGTACGTCATCCGGTGGCATGACGACGACGGCCACGCGATGCGCGCGGTATGCGCCGACATCATCGCCGCGGTCGGCACCACGCTGCCGGCCGAACCGGACGATACCTCCGAACCGATTGCCGCAAGCAATGCCAACGATGTCAACGCAACGTCCGTCCGTCGCGACTACGGCATCGCGGACGCCGTCCCCGGCAACGAAATCGACATCACCGAACAGGAAGCCGCGACGCTCATCGCACGCTTCGGCCGCGTTTACAACACCGGCGTCACCGTGCCGTCCATGACCGTCTCGGCCGATCTGTACGACGGCGAAGCCCGTGACCTCATCGGCTCGCTCGGCCGCACCACGGCCAAACTGCAGTACTCCGACGGATCCACCGCCATGCGCGCCGTCGACTGGGACGCCGCACAGCTCGCCGCCCTCGCCGACGACGCCGCAGCTGGCAGGCTCAAGCCGGGCGAACGCCGTACGGTCCGCGGTCGCATCCGTCAGACCGACTATCCCGTGCCGTTCGCCGTCGAACGCGCCGATCCGTCCGTGTTCGCGTGGAATTACAACGGTGAACAACTCTTCATGTTCATTGCCACCGACGATACCGACGGCAACTGCGTCGATCCGAACGGCGGCCGCACGCACATGCCGCTGCGCGTGGCGACGTCCATCGCCGACCTGTCGGATGCCGCCGGCGGCCGCGACCGCGAAATCGACCTGCTCACCCGCGGCGACCGCAACAGCGAAGGCCGCGCGATGACCGGCTGCTTCTGGGCGCCCGAGCTGCACGTGATCGGCGGCAAGCTGTCCGTGCTGTTCATGCCGTGCTTCGACGGCCCCGCCGCCGATCCGGACGGCACCGCGAACGACCGCGCCGGCAAACCCGACATGTGGACCGGTCGCTGCCATATCATGCAGCTCAGGCAGGATGCCGACGGCCGTGACCTCGACCCGCGCGACCCCGCCAACTGGACCGTTCCCGAGCCGATCCTCGGCCCCGGCGAACGGATCCTCAACCCGGTGCAGCGCATCTCGCTCGACATGACCGTGATCGTCGACTCCGGCCGCTGGTACTACGCGTGGCAGCAGGTCGGCAGCGTATGGATCGCGCCGTTCGACCCGGACCGGCCGACGCGGCTGACCGGCGAGCCGACGCAGATCGTCGTGCCGGAATTCGCGTGGGACAACATGATCGCCGAAGGGCCGAACGCGTTCGTGCACGAGGGAAAGATCTTCCTGATCTACTCCGGATCGCTCGTCGGCATCGACTACACGACCGGACTGGTCACCGCGCCGGCCGGCGTGCGCGCCGACCTGACCGACCCGGCCACGTGGACGAAACTCGACTACCCGCTGCAGAAATCCGGCATGTACAACGGTGAATGGCAGCTGGGCACCGGCCACGGCATGTGGTCGCACGACGAGGGCGGCAACCTGATCTACGTATTCCACAACGCGGAGTACGACAACGGGCGATACGGCGGGCGTGACGCGCAGGTACGGCGCGTCCACTGGTCGGGCGAGGGCATGCCGATCCTCGACATGCAGCGCGACGAGGAACTCAATCCGGCTTATGCTGGGATAACGATGGAAATCGCCGTGCGGTAAAGCCGCCATACGGCGGCGAACGGGGGTGGGGTTCGGCTCTCCGGCCCCGCCAACGTGCAGTGCAGTACGTGGCGTAAGCCGCTATTTACCGAGAACAGAATACTGAGGATTACCCATGGTCAAGAAAACAACCGCGAAGGACGGCGATCACGTCGTCACCATGCGCGAGGTCGCCAAGGCGGCCGGTGTCTCCATCAAAACCGTGTCGAACGTGGTCAACGACTACGAATTCGTCTCCGATGCCACCCGTGCGAAGGTGCACAAGGCCATCGACGAGCTCGGTTATGTCATCAACGTGTCCGCGCGCAACCTGCGTCGCGGCAGCACCGGCATCATCGCGCTCGCCATCCCAGACCTGCAGCTGTCGTACTTCGCGCAGCTTTCATCGTTGATCATCACCGAGGCGAAAAAGCTCGGCCTGCGTGTGATCGTGGAACCAACGTTGTACTCGCGCGAAGGCGAGCTGGACGCGCTGCACGGTTCGCAGACCGCGATGGTGGACGGCCTGATCTACAGCCCGCTCGAACTCGGTCCGGACGATGCGGCCGAAGTCGAGGTGGACTACCCGCTGGTGCTCATCGGCGAACGCATCTTCACCGACAAGGTCGACCACATCGCCACCGAGAATGTCGAAGGCGCCAAGCGCGCCACCTCGTACCTGCTGCAGACCGGATGCAAGCGCGTCGCCGTGGTCGGCGTGCACCCGGGCGAGGAGGTCGGCTCGGCCGCGTTGCGATTCCGCGGATACCGCGAGGCACTGGAGGAGGCCGGCGTGCCGTTCGACCCGGCGCTCGTGGTGCCGTCGATCATGTGGCACCGCAACGACGGCGTGGCGGCGATGAACACGCTGCTCGACTCCGGCGTACGGCCGGACGGCGTGGTGGCGCTCAACGACATGCTCGCCTCCGGCGTGATGCACTCGATCCAGATGCACGACCTGCGGATTCCCGAGGACATTTCGGTGATCGGCTTCGACAACTCGGACGATTCGCAGTACCTGTCGCCGGCGCTGACGTCGATCGCACCGGGGCTCGAGGCCGTGGCGCGGCTGTCGGTGCGCGCGCTGAAGAACCGCATCGACGGGCAGCCGCCGCTGGAAGGCGACTCGACGGATCCCATCTTCCGCAAGGTGTCGTCCACGCTGGTCGTGCGCAGCTCCACCCGCACGCTCTGAGCCGAGTCGGTCGGGGCGGCGGCACCGGTTGGACGACACCGCACTGCCGCCGTCGTCTCGTCGTCGTACGTTCGTACGGGAATGTCCGCGCAGCCGTACGGCAGCCGAGCGTCAACGCGCGCAGTTGGAGCGCATGAAGTCCGTGGCAACGCGGCACATGCCGTCCGTCCAGAATTCCGCGCCGCCATGATCGGCGCCTTCGAGCAGATACAGTTCGGCCGACTTGCCGACGTCCCGCAGTCGCCGATACAGGCTCGCGCTCTGCCGCGCGTTGACCAGCCGATCCTTGGTGCCGTGGAAGATCAGCACCGGCGGCAGCGCCAGTTCCGGCGTCAGATAGGATTCCACGGTCATCGCCGCGCGCAGATCCGGCCGATCGCGCAGGTCGACGTGCCCCATCATCATGCCTTCCGGACTGGTGGCCAGATGATGGTCGACGGTGGAGGGGAAGCCGTCGTCCATCTGACCGTTGACCGCGCCGAAATAGTCGATCACGCCCCGCGTCGCATCCGACACGTCGGCGGCGTTCGGCGCCAGCGACAGCGACGTGTCGTCCATGTCGGTACGGTCGGCGGCATGCGCGACCGCCGCGAGCAGCGCGACCTGACCGCCCGACGAACAGCCCGAGAGGAACAGATTGTCGGCGTCGACGTGGTATTGCGCGGCGTTGGCGCGCATGAACCGCACGGCATTGCGCGCGTCCTGGATCTGCGCGGGGAACGATGCGATGCCCGAATGCCGGTATTCCACGATCGCGACGACGAAGCCGCGCTCCGCGATGCGGCTGAGCGTGGGGACGAGTGCCGTTCGGTCCTGCTTCATCCAGGCGGATCCCTGCACGTGCACCATGCACGGGTAGGTGGTGGCGTCGGTCTGGTTGCGGGTCTGCGGGACGAGGATCTGCAGGTGCAGGGTCGTGGTTCCGGCGGTTGCGTAGGGTACGTCGGGATGGTATGTCACGCCGATCTCGTCGCCGGTGGTGGGGACACGCGTCGCTCCGGGGACCGGCTCGTTGAAGGCTGGAAAATCGGCGTATTCCCACGGTTTGATGTCCATGATGCTCCTTCGCTTCGAATGATGAACGCTGATCGTTGCGCACCATCATTATAACGTTGTAATTCGGTGTGGGTGGTGCGGGTGATGTGGGCGGTGTGGGTGGAATCGGCTGTATGTCCGTTGGGGAGGATGAGAGGGATGGTTGGGTTGGGTGGAGTGTGCGTTGGCGGGGGCGGGAAACGCCGAGTTGTTACATCGTTGTACATCTGCTATATTGCATCGATGTAAATACTGAGCCACTTGGATTGGAGAAGGAAAAAACAATGACTGTTTACAACAATCCGATCGTGCTCCAGCGTGCGGATCCGTGGGTGCTTAAGGTCGACGGCGAATACTGGTTCACCGCATCCGATCCCGAGTACGACAAGATTGCCATCCGTCACGCCTCGACGATCAACGACCTGCAGAAGGCCCCGGAGACCGTGGTCTGGCGCAAGCATGAGTCCGGCGTATGCAGCAAGTACATCTGGGCTCCTGAGCTGCACCGCGTGAACGGCGCGTGGTACATCTACTTCGCCGGCGCGGAACACGAGTTCGAGCCGAACGGCATGCCCACCCACCGCATGTTCGTGCTGGAGAACACCGATGCCGACCCGACCACCGACAACTGGGTCGAGAAGGGCCAGATCGTCACGCCGATGGACTCGTTCTCGCTCGACGCGACCACCGAGGTGATCGACGGCGTGCAGTACCTCGTCTGGGCGCAGAAGGACTACGACATCCCCGGCAACTCCAACCTGTACATCGCTCCGATGGCGAACCCGTGGACGCTGGCCGCTGATCCGGTGATGCTCACCAAGCCCGAGTATGACTGGGAGTGCATCGACTTCCTCGTCAACGAAGGTCCGGCGTTCCTGTTCCACGACGACAAGATCTTCATCACGTACTCTGCGTCCGGCACCGGCGTGCCGTATGCGGTGGGCCTGCTGACCGCCGACCGTGGCAGCGACCTCATGGATCCGAAGAGCTGGACCAAGAGCCCGGTGCCGGTGTTCAAGACCTGCGCCGAGAACGGCCAGTACGGCCCCGGCCACAACTCGTTCACCAAGTCCGAGGATGACTCCGAGGATCTGATGATCTACCACGCGCGCAACTACACCGAAATCAAAGGCGATCCGCTGTTCGACCCGAACCGTCACGCCCGTGTCGGCGTGGTGCGCTGGAACGAGGACGGCACTCCCGACTTCGGCGTGCCTGAGCCGGACAACCTGTGGACGCCCGTCACGACCGACGTGCTGCCGCCCGACGGCGGTCCGAAAGCCGGCACCCCGGCGGTCGGGCTGGCCGCAGAGGCATAGTCGTACGCGGCGGCGGTCGTGGTGCGGCATGTCGCGCAGGTCACGCGCACCGCATGCGTAACGTGCGCGACGTTCGCGCGACGGCCGTCGTCCATCAATCCCATAACAGAACATTCGACGTGTGCGAAACGTTGGTTTCATCGATGTGAAGTCCGGCGTCTCGTACGGAAAACAGCAGTTTTCTAGGCGTGTCGAACGGGTTGCGCATCCGATTTGTACAACGATGGAAAACGTGTTATAGTGAATTCCAACGTTGTAAACGAGCGCTGAGGCTCCACGAACCAAGGTTTATCAACCACGCAAGTTGCACAACGATGTTGTCGTCAACCGAACACCGTCGCCAGACGGCGGACCACAGGGTCGCCCGCATGCAACGACCAAGATTTCTGGGAAACCGGAGTACCAAGGAGGAAACCAATGAAGATCAAGAAGAACCTCGTCGCGGCCACGGCGGCCGTGCTTGCGGCCGGCATGGCGCTGGCCGGCTGCGGTTCCAGCAACGGAGGCAGCGGCGACGTCCAGAAGACCGCCGACGGCAAGGTGAAGATCACCATGTGGCACGGCTTCTCCGAAGCCGACGGCAAGACGCTGGAATCCATCGTCGACGACTTCAACAAGTCCCAGGACAAGTACGAGATCGACGCCCAGCTGCAGCCATGGAGCACCATCGGCGAGACGATGGTCACCAAGGTCACCACCGGCGACGGCCCGGACTTCGTCACCACCGGTGCCGACAATGGCCAGGGTTGGTCCATCGACGGCACCTTCCAGTGCGTCTCCGATTTCTACGCCGACAAGAACAACGGCACCGGCGACTACCTCGACAACGTCGTCAAGCAGATCACCTTCAACATCGACGGCGAGGAAGAGAAGTGCGCCGTTCCGATGGGCTACGCGCCGACCTCCGTGTGGTACAACACCGACATGTGGAAGGCCGCCGGCCTGACCGACAAGGACATTCCGACCACCTGGGACCAGCTCCTCGAGGTCGCCAAGAAGCTCACCAAGTCCGACGGTTCGCAGTACGGCCTCGCGATGGCCGACTCCGGCTGGGCCGCCTACATGAAGGGCAACGGCACCGGCCTGTACACCACCGACGGCAAGGTCTCCATCAACTCCAAGGAGAACAAGGCCTTCCTGCAGAAGATGCGTGACTTCTACAACGGCGGCTACGCCGTCCCGGGTCTGGACGACACCGCGGCCCGCGAATCCTTCGAGTCCGGCCAGTCCGCAATGGTGATCGTCGGCCCGTGGGAGGACCAGGCGGCCACCGACAAGGGCATCAACCACGACACCTTCGCCGTTCCGGACGGCGACGGCACCTACAAGTACGCCGACGGCAAGACCGGCTCCAACACCGGCTCCACCGGCCTGTACTGGTGGGTCACCTCGCAGGTCGGCGACTCCGAGAAGCTGCCCGGCATCTACGAGTTCTTCAAGTTCTACAACAACCACGACAACCAGGTGAAGTGGTCCCTCGGCTCCGCCTACCCGCCGAACAACAAGACCGTCACCGCCGATGAGCTGTCCGACCGTCCGCTGATCGCCAAGATCTCGCAGTACACCGACAACTCCTACATCGGCATCGCCGGCCTCAAGGGCGGCTTCGGCGACATCGCCGCCTCCCTCGACACCCTGACCCAGAACACCGTCCGCACCGGCGACGACATCCAGGGTCTGCTCGACCAGGCCGAGAGCTCCATCTCGGGCTACCTCGACGAGTACGCCGAGTAGTGAGCGGCAACCCGCAACCCAATCCCACGCATAGCTGACAGCAGCTGACCGACGTTCCCCTTCCCAGCCAATTCCCGAAAGGGAAGGGGAACGTTTCCATTCCCGACAACCAATCATGTGTCCTTTTGGAGGAGCAAAATGACCACAGCAACGTCGCAAGGCGAAGCGCACGAGGTCGCCAAGGAGAACAAGAAGGCCATTCAGGCGCGCAACCTGCGCACCGGCGTCCTGTTCACCGCGCCCGCGCTCATCGTCCTCGCCATCTTCGTCTTCTACCCGGCCATCCAGACGTTCATCACGTCCCTGACCAACGGCCGCATCAATTCCAACGCACGCCGACCCGCCAAATTCATTGGCTTCCAGAACTACATCACGCTGTTCCAGAGCCAGGACTTCTGGACCGACGTCAAGAACACCCTCGTCTACGCGGTGCTGTACGCCCCGATCGTCGTGATCATCGCGCTCGCGTTCGCACTGCTGCTCAACCGCAAGGACCTCAAGTTCGTCGGCTTCTTCCGCACCTGCATGTTCCTGCCGTTCGTCATCTCGCTGACCGTCGCCGCGATCGCATGGCAGTTCATCCTCTCCCCGTCCCTCGGTCTCATCCCGTACTGGGTCTCGCTGCTCGGCGGTCCGTCGCACCTCGACCTGCTCGGTACACGCGAAACGTCGATGGCCACCATCGTCTTCATCACCGTGTGGAAGAACTTCGGCTACTTCATGGTCATCTTCCTCGCCGGCCTGCAGGGCATCTCCGCCGAACTGTACGAAGCCGCCTCGCTCGACGGCGCCAGCGCATGGCAGAAGTTCCGCTACATCACGCTGCCGGCCCTCCGCCCGACCTTCAACTACGTGGTCATCTTCGGCCTCATCGGCTCCTTCCAGGTCTTCGATCAGGTCTTCATCCTGACCTCCGGCGGCCCGGCCCGCTCCACTGAAACCATCGTGTACCGCATCTACACCGAGGCGTTCGGCAACGGCAAGCTCGGCTACGCGTCCGCGCTGTCGTACGTGCTGCTCATCATGACGCTCATCGTCGGCCTCATCCAGCTGTACACCAACAACAAGCATGAGAAGGAGGAGATCGCATGAGCACCGCAACCGCAACCTCCATGAAACTGACCGCGGAACAGGAATCCGAAAACGCTCGCATCAACGCCGAAAACGAACGTCTGCGCAAGCAGGCGCGCGCCAAGCGCACCATCAGCCTGACGCTGAGCTACGTCGCGCTGGCACTGGTGACGTTCCTCATGATCTTCCCGCTGATCATCGTCGTGATCGTCTCGTTCACGCCGAACGCCGTCACGCAGACCTGGCCGCCGAAGATCATTCCGAGCGCGTGGACGCTCGACAACTACACGAGCCTGTTCCAGCGCCTGCCGATCGGGCGCGAGCTGCTCAACACCATCGTGTTCGCCGGCGCGGTCACGATCATCTCCGTGTTCTTCGACTCGCTCGCCGCCTACGGCCTGTCCCGCGTGGACTTCAAGGGCCGCGGCATCCTGCTCGCCGTGCTCATCGCCACCATGATGATCCCGGCCATGGCGCTGCTCATCCCGGTCTACAAGCTCCTCGGCTCCATGGGCCTCGTCAACAGCTACCTCGGCATTATCATCCCGCGTATGGCCGATGTCGGCGGCATCTTCCTGCTGCGTCAGTTCTTCATCTCCATCCCGAAGGACCTCGACAACGCGGCCCGCATCGACGGCGCGGGCGAGTTCCGCATCTTCGCGCAGATCATCCTGCCGAACGCGGTGCCGGCGATCCTGACCGTGGGCATGTTCAACTTCATGGGCAACTGGAACGACCTGCTCTGGCCGTTGATCATGACCTCCAAGCCGGAGACCCGCACCATCACCGCCGGTCTGGCCATGCTGACCGGTCACGGTTCGTCCGTCACGCCGTACGGCGTGGTGATGGCCGGCGCGCTGATCTCCGCCCTGCCGTTGCTCATCGTGTTCTTCTTCGTGCAGAAGCGCTTCGTCGAAGGTATCGCGATGACCGGCATGAAGTAAACGGCGCGCGCGGGCCGGGTGGGCTGGCTTGTGCCTGGCTGGGCCGGCTGGACTGGCTGGACTGGCTGGACTGGCTGCGGCCGGCTGAGTCTGTTCGTCTCCTGTCCGCACCGGTCCGCGCGATCGTTCGCTTCACTTACTACACGTACCCTCCTTCCTTTCATCACCGTCTCCGGCGCCGCTTGTACAGGGCGCCGGGGCAGGCCGTCACCGTGGCTCCTCCCGCGGTGGCGGCCTTTTGTGGGTATGTGAAATATGTGGTTGAAGTTTGGTGATTCTCCGGTTGAGGCAACGAGGCTCCCCGCAAAGGTCTTTTGGTAAGTCTTAGGTTGAAATACTGTATTGGTGCAGGTCTCGATGGACATATTCGGCCAGACCTTCGTGTTCTTCGTGGTGTACGACTGGAATCATACGGCTGCGTCCGCCTCACTGTTGCTGGGTTGCGCGGCGATTTCGCTGCCGCTGATGCCGCTGTTCGGCATCGGCATGACCAAACTCGGTCCGCGGTGGAATGGCGACGCATTCCCGGGATTGTGTCGCAGATTGGGCCTGTGTGGGTGGATTCGTAACACTTTCCCGGGAATGTTGCGCACGATGGTGCGTTTAGCGGCGTTTCACGTAGCGGGTGCTGCGGCCAGCACCGATTTTGATGATCGTACCGGAGTCCAACAGTGATTTCAGCGTGCGCTCAATGGTGGTGGTGCTGGTATCGGGCATGCGAGCGAGAATATCGGCCTTGGAGAGTGGAACTAGGGATTGATCAAGCAGTGCTTCAATCCGCGTTCCCTTGGTGGCTACTCGCGGTGCTCCCTGCGCTCTGCCGCCTGCCGTGAGATTGATGCGTTCGTCGAATTCCTTGCACGCGGACAGTATGATGCCAAGCAGGTAGTTCGTGAATGGCGCATAATCATTGGCGTTGTCGTCCCAGCCTTGGGTGCTTGCGGCCAGCGCCTCATAATAAGTGCTTTTACTTTGCTCGATAAGGTGTTCGATACTGATGTATTTGCCGACCATATAGCCATTGCGGCACAGCATCAGGAGCGTGAGTAGCCGACTCATACGGCCATTGCCGTCATTGAACGGATGTATGCAGGTGAAATCGAGAATGAACATGGCGATGGCAAGCAATGGATCGGTATGTCCATCTCGGATTGCTTGTGTGTAGGCGGAACACGCGCGTTCGATCAGTTCCGGTGTGACAAGTGCGGACGGTGGGGCGAATCGCACGGTGCTGGTCCCGTGTGCATCTCGTTCGATGATGACGTTGTCACTGTCCTTGAAATGCCCCGCAAAGGTCAGTGGTGTGTGTCGGAAGAGGTCGCGGTGCAGTTGAAGAATGACGTTCGGGGTAATCGGAATATAGTCGTGGCTTTCGTGAATAACCGATAGCGCGTCACGGTAACCGGCAATTTCTTCTTCATTGCGATTGCGCGGTGTGACTTTCTCCGAGACGAGATCGTTGAGCCTGCTATCGCTGGTAGAAATACCTTCGATGCGGTTTGAGGCATCTGTGCTTTGGATGCGCGCGACGGCAACCAGCGTCCCCAATATATCCGGTCTGATCGTTGTCTGTATGCTTTGACGCCCTTTTGCCTCGTGAATAGCGGCAAGCAAACTCGTGGTGTGCGGGGTGAGCAACGTCTTACCTGATTCTATGTAGTCGAATGATCTCATACTGCCTCATTTTCTGCATCATACGAACTTTTCTGCATCATATTTTATCAAAATGATGCAGAAAATGGGCTGATGAGACAGAAAAGGCGGCAGGATGGCGGCCGTCTCGCTTGCCGGTTGCGTTACTTTCCCGGGAATGTTGCGCTCGTGGCAAGAAACGGCAAGTTCAGGCGGACGCGACCGACGATACCCGTCGTGTAGTCGAACGTCTTACCGGACTGCCTTACGAGCGTTGCTGGCGGTAGCCTACACTGAGAAACAGCCTACACTGAGAAACCATGAGCAAGCACCACCATCGCGACCGTAGCTGGGCCCCGGCACCTGAAGCATTGCCGGACGATGCCCAGACCATCGACAACCACACTCACGTGGCCTCCGTAATCCCTTTCGCGCGCGCTATGAGCCATGAGGCGCAGGAGAAGGGACAGCCCGAAGTCCCGGTGTACGACGTCGACCAATTGCTGGCGCAGGCGCAATCTGTCGGCATTGGGGGTATTATCGACTGCGGTTGCGAGCTGCCGCACCTGATGACCGCCGTCCAGATGGCCCTCGATCATCCGGGTAATGTGCACGCGGCGCTCGCAATACACCCCAATGAGTCCGTGCTCCACGGGCATCGCGGTGTGCCGGGGCCGGATGGTCTGCCTCTCAAATACAAGCCTTACCATGACACGTCTTTCGAGGACGCGCTCGCCGAAGTACATCGCCTCGCCACCACATACCCCGAGCAAGTGGTGGCTATCGGCGAGACCGGCATGGACCTCTTCCGCACCGGCGAAGGTGCCAAGGAACTGCAGCGCGAGGCTTTCCGCGCGCATATTGCCCTGGCCAAGGAACTGGGCCTGCCCATGCAGATTCACGACCGCGACTCCCATCGCGAGGTCATCGAAACCCTGCTGGTCGACGGCGCGCCCGAACGCACCGTATTCCACTCGTATTCCGGCGACCGTGAGATGGCCGAGATTGCGCGCGAACATGGCTGGTATCTGAGCTTCTCCGGCACCGTGAGCTACAAAGGCAATGACGGTATCCGCGAATCGCTACGGATTGTGGGTCTGGGCCATGCGATGGTCGAAACCGACGCGCCGTATCTGACGCCCATGCCGTATCGTGGCCGCACCAACGCGCCGTACATGATTCCCTACACCTTGCGGGCCATGGCCGATACGCTCGACTTGCCCATCGCGGATGTGGCGCGCGGCACCCGCGATACCGCCCGCGCCGTATACGGACTGTGAGGGCCGGGTGTGCGGCCGTCGCGGCGCGTGTAGAGACGATGTGTTGACTTGTAAAATTTGTCAGAATTGTGAACGAGGTCTATCATGATGTGTTTGACATAAGCGAGGGGGATGATCTCCACCTCAATGGAGGACTGAACGTATGGCTGAGTCGAACCAAAGGACCGCACGCGCCCAAAAAGCCTTAAAGGCCCAGAAAGCCCAGTCTGGCGCCGCCAAAGCCAAGGCCCGACAGGAAGAAGAAGCACTGCTGAGGGCCGACACCTTTACCAACGCTCCCAAGGTGTCCCGCCGCACTCTCACCAAGGAGGAGCGCGAGGCACTCGCCAAGCAGAGGGAAGCTGAAACCAAAGAAGCCGAGAAAATCGCCAGCGCATGGTCGAAAGGCGGCCTCGGTCGATGGTGGGCCCGCCTGCAATCCAGCCCAGACAAGGTCACCTGGGGCATGGCAATCGTGGCGCTCGGCGTGGTGTACGGCGACATCGGCACCTCGCCCTTGTACACCGCGCAGACCTTCCTTGCCGGTCAGGGAGGGCTTGGCGGCGTAGACCGAGAGGCCGTGCTCGGCATGCTGTCGCTGGTCTTCTGGTCGATTACGCTGATCACTACCGTCAAATATGTGCTCATCGCCATGCGCATCGACAACAATGGCGAAGGCGGCATCTTCGCACTGTACTCGTTGATTCGCAAGTACGGCGCATGGCTCGCGATTCCCGCCATGCTCGGCGGCGCGGCATTCCTCGCGGATTCGGTACTTACCCCGGCGGTTTCCATCAGTTCCGCAGTCGAAGGCTTGCAGACCCTGCCGCCATTGGAAGGGTTGTTCGACGAAAACCCAAGCCTGACCCTGATGATCACCGTCGTGATCATCGTGATTCTCTTCTCCGTGCAGTCGCGCGGCACCGAAAGCATCGGCAAAGTATTCGGCTCGATGGTGCTGGTCTGGTTCGGCTTCCTCGCCATCGTGGGCGTCACGAATCTCTCTAACGACTGGTCTGTGTTTGAGGCCCTGAACCCGGTGTACGGCATCAAATTCCTGTTCAGCCCGCACAATGCTGCCGGCATCGCCCTTATGGGCACCGTGTTCCTCTCGACCACCGGTGCCGAGGCGCTGTACTCCGACATGGGCCACGTGGGGCGCGGCAACATCTACTTCACCTGGCCATTCATCAAGGTTGCGCTGGTGCTCAACTACTTCGGCCAAGGCGCGTGGATGCTGGCCAATAGCGATAACCCGCAATACACTGCGACGGAGTCACTCAACCCGTTCTTCCAGATGATGTCTCCGAACGTACGTTATCTGGCCGTGATTCTGTCTGTTTCGGCCGGCGTGATCGCTTCCCAGGCCCTGATTACCGGCGCGTTCACCATGGTCTCCGAAGCCACCCGCCTCAATTGGATGCCTCATCTGCAGGTGCGGTACCCGGCCCGCACGCGTGGCCAGCTGTACATTCCGGTGGTCAACGGCGTGCTGTGCGTCTCCACGCTGGCCGTACTCGCCATCTTCAAGGATTCGGAACACATCTCTGCCGCATATGGACTGGCGTTGACCATTACGATGATCACCACCACCGTGTTGCTCGGCGTCCACCTATGGCATTCCGGCAAGCGGGTCGGTGCCATCGTGTTCACCGTGCTGTTCTTGGCGATTCAGGCTATGTTCTTCATCGCGTCTATGGCCAAATTCCTGCATGGTGGTTGGTTCACCATGTTGCTGACCGCCGCGATTCTGTTCGTCATGTACACGTGGAATGAGGGCACCAAGCTCGAACGTGCGCAACGCCGTCACATGCGGCCCAACGACTTCCTACCCGCGCTCGACAAGCTGCACAGTGATTTCCGCATCCCGTATTTTGCGGACAACATCGTGTACCTGACCTCCGACTCGGAAACCAAGCGACTCGACACGGACATCTTCTTCTCCATCTTCGCCGACCACCCCAAGCGCGCCCGTGCTTGGTGGGCAGTCAGCGTGGAAACCACCGACGAGCCGTTCACCCGTGAATACTCGGTGGAGGACTTCGGCACGAACTACATCTACCGCGTGCGCTTCCGTCTGGGATTCAAGGTTTCGCAGTCCATCCCGGCGTACATCCACCAGATCATGCACGACCTGTCCAAAACCGGCGAACTGCCCAAGCAGAAGTCGATTTACCCCAAGGTCGACGCAGATCCGGACATCGGCACCATCCGTTACGTGCTGATTCACAAGGCCCTGATGCCGGAATCCAAGGTTTCTGCACGCGGTGCCCTGTCGTTGCAAGCCAAGTACGCAATCCGCCACATGGCCGGCTCGCCGGTTAAGTGGTTCGGTCTGGCACCTTACAACCCGTTGGTCGAGGTGCAGCCGCTGTTCGTCTCCACCCGCCGCCCACCGCGTCTGAAGCGCACCGATACGGCCAAGACCATCCCGACGCCCACGCCGACTCGTGCAGTGGCCGACCCGGCCGCCGTCCCTGACCCGATGGACACCACGTCCGGGCTTGGGCGATTGGTACAGGAGCTCGATGCCGCCGTATCGGCCGAGGCGCGGAAGACCGCTGAGGCCGCTGCCGCCGATGCGCCCGCTGAGCAGGGCGATAAGGGCGATAAGGGCAAGGCCGAGAACGGCAAACCCGCCGCCAAGCCTCAGCGCTCCGCCAAACAGAAGCGATAACATACCAGTTTGCAGCGGCGCTGATGCGCTCTATAAAGAATGCCTATAACGGTCGCCGCACGTCGCCACACGGTTTCGGTAAGTTGAAATACCATGTGCAGATTACTGGGATACGCGACGGCAGGCTTCAACCTGAGTCTCAACGCTGTGTTGGGGCAAGACAATGTCGAGGATTTCCGTGAACTGTCTGAAATCCACAATGATGGCTGGGGTGTAGCCCAGCTTTCCGATCCTGCCGAAGCACCGCACGTGCGCGACGGTGGCGCACCCACCCCGGAAACCGGCACCCGAATCTACAAGTCGACCATCGCGGCCCGTCATGACAGCACGTTTGAGGCGCTGGCCGACGAACCGTCTCGCGGTGCCATCTGGCACCTGCGCTTGGCAAGTTCCAATCTGCCGCTCATCATGGAGAACCAGCACCCGTTCTATGCGAACGGCCTGAGCTTCATCCACAACGGCGATATCTCGGACGCCAATGGCCGCAACATCGTCACCAACCGCTCATACCCGGTGAACCACAGCGTGTTCCTCTCCACCGGCGGCCGTTCCGACTCCGCCATCTTCTTCGCGGTGATTCTGGAATACATCGGCTTCGGCTTCTCGCTCGACGAGGCCGTGGCCCAGGCCGTGCGCGAACTGCGCCAAGCCTACCCGAAGTCCAGCTACAACTGCATGATTCAGTCCGAGGACCAGCTCATCGCCCTGTGCGCCGCCGGTCGTGAGAAGACCAGCCCGCGCATCGTGGAAATCTACGATGAGTACGGCCGTGGCGAGCAGGCCGCCGACTACCGTGTGATGCGCTACCGTGAGCTGCGCGACGACAACGGCGACTCCGCCGGTGTGGTGGTCTCCTCTTCCGGCTACAAGCAGGAAGGCTGGAACGTGCTGGAGAACGACCAGATGATCATCGTCTCCAACCGCAACGGCACCTACCGTCTCCGTTCCATCTGAAATACCTTCATAAGCCCCCTCTGACGAGGGGGCTGTCAGCCGACAGGCTGACTTGGGGGGAGACCCCTAGAGCCTCAAATCATCCGCATCCCATACTTCTCCGCCAACGCCGGAATATCCGGCACGCCATACTTGGCTACCAGATCCAGCCATCGCTGTTTGTTCTCTCCGCCAAATCGCTCGGCTCGGGCCGTATACGCCTCGACCTGCAGGAACTTCGGCGGCACTGACTTGCTATGGAACTTGTCGGCGTACATCACCACTTCCTGCTCGAGATTCATCGGCACATAGTCGGCTGGTGGCAACGGCAGCTCCTGGCGCACCACATCCTCGCGCGTAAGTCCCACGCCGGTATGGTTGCGGCAGAACTGGGCGATGGACTCGTCCACGCCCTCGTCGAGCAGATACTCGTAGCCCTTAAGACCGTGCAGAATGTAGCGTTTCTTGCTGAATTTGAGCGGTTCGCCGTCAGAGCCGTCATGCTTGAACACGCGGTAGGTGCCGATGTCATGCAGCAGTCCGCCGATGAGTACCAAATGCTCGTCGAGCAGACGCGGCGGCACATGGCCGCCGGTGACGCCTGTGGTGGGCGGTACCTCCGCGTCCTTCGGTAATGTGCAGCGGCGCGTGAACAGCGCGTTCTGCCGGCGCACGATCTGGCAGCCGATGGTCGCTACAATCACGCAATGCGTGTGCACCAGCTCGTACGCCGCCTTGGACGGCGCGATTTTGCGGTGCAATTCGTCGATCTGCTCCAGTGTGGGAATATATCCGGTCATAATTATCAGGTTTCGCCTCGTACGGTCAGATTTATCCTCAGATTAGCGCGGCAATGAGCCGCAGCATTGAAAAACCCCTGCGATTCGGCAATACGAATCACAGGGGGCTCTATGGTCTGAACATCAGATTTCGAAGAGTGTGTCGGCTGCTTCGGCGATCTCGCGCGACGCAGTGAGCACGATAACGCAGTGCTTCGGGTCACCGGTGTGCGCCAGCTTGGCCAGCGCGGCGAACACGGTCACCTCGTCATCCGCGTTCAGCCCTCGTGTCGGCTCGTCGAGGATCAGCACCTCGGCCTCGGTGCTGATTGCACGGGCGATGGCCACCAAACGCTGCTGCACCAAAGGCAATGTGCCGACAGCCACGCCGCTGGTGGCCTCAGAGAAGCCGACCTTGGCCAGCAGTTCGCGGGCGATCACCGGCTTGGGCTTCAGGAAGTTGCGGTTGGACGCATTCATGGCGTACAGCACGTTTTGTTCGGCGTCGAGCTTCGGCTGCACGGCGTGCAGCTGCGGTACGATGCCCAGACGGTGGCCGCGCAGTTCCACGGGCTCGAGCTCAACAATGTTGGCGCTCTTGTTCATCACCGTGCCAGACGCCGGCGTGGTCAAACCGCTCATCACGCCCATCAGCGCGCGACGCTTGGCGTCGGCGGTGATACCCGAATCGGGGTCGTCGCTGATCAGCAGCGCGTATGCGTGTCCGGAATAGCAGAAGAAATTCGCGCCATCGAGGATGTTGACCTTGCCCTTGGGGCCGGCGACCGTCACCTTGTTCAGGGCGAAGGTCGGGTAGGTCTTGAGCAGAATGTCGTCAGAACCGCCGCCCACCAACACGCGATCGATACGCGAGGCCAGCGTCATGGTGGGTTCGGACGCTTTGCCCTGAGGCTCCGCATGCTCGGCCAATGCGTCTTTGTGATCGGTTTTGGCCAGTCGGAGTGTTTCGTTGACGCGGGCGGCATTGCGCTCGGTCACTTCGGCGGATGCGTTGGCCGAAGCGATGGCGTCTGCTTCGGCCTCGCTGGTCTCGTCGGTTTCTCCGGTTTCGGCAGATGCCAGTGCGCTGTAAATACCATCGTCAACAGTGCCTTCGTCATCAACGTCATCGAAGGTCACGCTGAACTGCATGGAGTCAGCTGGAACGGATTCAATGGCGTCGTTCGTCTCAGTCTCAGAAGTCGCTTCGTCAGCCGTTGCGTCAGTGGTCTTCTCGAGTTCCTGATCGTTGTTCCTGTCGCTCATGCCTGTGCCTCCGCATCGTCGGTTGTGGTGGTCGTCTTGTTGGTCTCGCTCACGGTGCCCCAGTCGCCATCGGCGGCGAACAGCTTGTTCGCGCTGAAGAACGCAAGGCGCAGGGCGGCAAGAATCGCCAGGATCAGGATTGAACCCAGTCCATACCAGACCATGGTCCAAATCAGGTCCGATGTCACCGGGATGGCATGGCCGGATGCCAGAGCAGGTCCGATCGGCTTGGCGGCGAACGCGCCTCCGACCAGACCAATTACGTAGAAGGGCAGGGTGACGATGAACACTTCCAGCATGAACTGCCATCCCAAACGCCCGCGAGTGACGCCGGACACCAGTGCCATGCCGATCTCGTCGTCACGCTTGGGCGTCCACACGCCTGACAGCACGAGGATGAGCAACAGCACGCCGCCCACGGCAACCAACGCAATGGTGCCGGTCTTCGCGCGCGAGGATAGCGTATCCAGCGGCTCCAGAGAAGCGTTGTAGGATTCCAGCGAAGGGGAAGACACCTCGTATCCCTTGGCGGGCAGCTTGGACTTCTTGAGGGTGGATACCAAGGACTTGTATGTAGCGGGATCACCGGTGTCGAACACCACGTCCAGATCCGGCATCGCCCAGCCGGAGGCGGTCTTGTCGTTGGACTGTGGGTCGAGTCCGGCCTTGGCGAAGGTCTGATAGTTGGTGAAGATCGCGTTCTCGCGGTTGCGGGCGGCCGTCACCGGATTGGCGACGGCGGATTCGGATGTGTACTTGTAGATGCCGCGCACCTTGAGCTCGGCCGTGGTCTGGGCGTCCGAGGCGGCCGCCACCTTGAGCGTATCGCCCACCTTCAGGTTGTTGGCGGAGGCAAACGCTTCAGAGACCAGTGCGCCGGTGGTGTTCGGGTTGGAGGACTGGTTGTTGTAGCTCAGGTCCTTGCCGTCCACGATTTCGAAGGTACCGAGGTCGCTGGCCTTGGCGGCATCCTCGGTCCAGAAGGCTCGCCAAATGAGCTGGCCGCCGGTCTCATCATCGGAGGCCGAGCCCAGCGATCCGCCGTCCAGGGCCTTCAAATCACCGCTCACGCGGGCCGGCACGGTTTCGGTAACCGTGAAGTTCAACGAGTTGGTGGCCGACTGGACGAGCGTGGCGTATTCGGTGTATGAGGTCCACGTCATGTAATGCTTGGTGGAAGCCGAGTCCGTAGCGGAGACCTTCTTCCACGTAGCCGCAGTCGGGCGAATGGCCAACGTGGCCTTCTGCTGATCGTACGTGGTGGTGTGTGCGTTGGTATCTTCTTGAATGATGGCCAGTCCGGCGACTGTGCCGAAGGTGACCGCCAAGGTGATGAACGCGGTCAGGGCCGTACGTCCTTTAGAACGTGTCAGGGCCCGCCAGGCGTTGCTGAGGACGAACATGTAATTACCTCTCCCGTTCTCCTAAGCCGAACAGATCAATACGGCTTTAACTATTGTTGCGTTTAGTGACCGTTTTCTTGCGCAATACTGTTATACCCCTCAATGAAGTCTGAGAACATTCTGACAGCGATGTGGTGGTCATGAGGGGATTTGCACCCGGTATGGGATAAACCCTCGGTCTATTTCGGTGGCATCGGTACACTGGCATGAGATATGCGTGGCGTCACGTGTGCTCCGGCATGTCTGCGATTCCGGATTCGCCCGGAGTCCGGCATCCGGAAGCGTGGCCTTGCGCCGTTGGATAAGAGTATGAGCTGAGCAGATTTTCGGGTAGGATAAGTATGCGATTCACTTCAGGGCATTCGAGCCATAAGGCTGTGGGGCGTAGGAGAAGCCGCCATGCCGGTAACGGGAAATCCAATCGCTCCGCATCTACGAATAGCGCTGCAAATCAGCAGACGGGTCCCGTAAACCTGAAGACTCCCCAGCACGTGGGTGGCAACGGCCGTTCGCTGGTCAGCCGTACACCGATATGGGCGCGAGTGGTGGTTGTACTGCTGCTGACGTTGCTGGCCAGCGTCACCTGTGTGGGCACGCTCTACGCGGCATCCGTCTCGAGAATGGCCGCGGATGCGCAGCGTGTGCTGACATCCGCCGAAAGTCTGGCCAATTCGGCACTTGGCTGTGGCAGCGATAAGAGTCTGTCGGACATCTCCCAAGAGCTGGTCAATGCCACCAATGATCTCAATGCGGAGCTGAACGGCCCACAGTGGGACTTCTTCCGCGACCATTCGCGATTCGGAAGCGACATCACCGCCGCCCGCGAAATGCTGGCTTCCGTGGATACGCTGGTCAACGGTCCGTTCACTGATCTGCTGAACCTGTCCAAACGATTGCAGGGCTTCTCCCTGAAGAATGGCTCGGTGGACGTCAGCGCCCTGATGGATATGCCGGATATCGTCAAGCAGGCGCATAAGGATATCTCGCAGCAGCTCACCAAGCTCAACAAGGTGCCGACTCCGAGCGTCGCCAAGGTGGCCACCGTGCTCGAAACCGAAAAGGCTGCGCTCAAGACCGTGGATTCGATGCTCGGCGAATACGATGGCCTCATTAACTTGCTACCGCAACTGCTTGGCGAGGACGGCAAGCGCACGTATTTGGTGATGGTGCAGAACCCGGCCGAGCTACGTTCGGCGGGCGGCATGGTAGGCACCATCGCCGCAATCACGGCAGATAAGGGCACGATTACCATCGGTGATTTCGCCACCACTTCTGGTTGGGACATTCCTGAGGAGCCAATGGATGATACGGTGCTGAAGGAGCGCCAGGTATTTGGTGGCACTTTTGACCAGTACCCGGCCACCACGACCATCGACCCCGAATTCCAGCGTGTGGCACAGATGAACAAATACATGTGGCTGTATCAGAAAGGCAACGAAGACGAGAACGTAGCGGGTGTATTGTCACTCGATCCCGTATTTCTCCAGGCATTGCTGGGAGCCACAGGCGAGGTCAAGCTTTCGGACGGCCGAGTGCTGGATAGCACCACCACGGTGCCGTTCTTCGCTTCAGACCTGTACACGGATTACCCGGACTTCGAGCAGCAGAACAACTTCGTTTCCGAAGCGGCTCAAGCAATTATGAACCATGTGCTTGGCAACGCGAATGCCTCTACCGCATCCCCGCTGTTGAAGGCAATTAGAGATACCAGCGCTAGCGGTCATTTCAAGCTATGGATGGCTGATCCGGATGAGCAGGAGGCGCTGATTGCCACCGGACTTATCGACGATAAGGCCAGTGGCGAGTTGTCTGCTGACAGTCAGGTGCCCGAAGCCGGCATCTATCTTTCGGAGCTGCAGCAAGGCAAGCAGGATTGGTATCTGAAGACCTCCACCACGGTCACAAAAACCTGCGGCGACGCCTCAGCCAGCCAGAACGCCCTGTATTCTGGCGTGCTGGATAAGCGCATCACGACAGCCGTGCGTAACACGCATCTGGGTCAGTTTACGGAAGATCAGCTCGGTGACGAATACACGGTCACCTTCACCATGAAGAACACGCTGACTAAGGCTAAGGCCGAATCGTTGCCTGATTTCGTTAATGGCGGCTCGGAGAATCCAGTGCTCGGCGGCATGTTGTACCGCGTGGTGCTTACCGCTCCGTACGGTGGCGAGATCACCGCTGTGCAGGCTGATATAGATTCATGGGGTACCAACACCGCGAGCCTGTATGACCGTCAGTACATTATGTTCAACCAGCAGTGGATCGAGCCCGGAAAAGAATTGACGATTGCTTATACCGTTCGGGTCAGCAGCGATGCCACACATCCACTGAACGTGGTAACCACGCCGGTGGTGAATGCGGATGGCGTCGAGACGGGCTCCAACGGTAATGTGACCGATGAGTGCACGGCGGATACGAACGGCGCCGATGGTGCGAACGACGACAAGAACGGCGGCGCGGACGGCGGCAGGAACGACGCGCATAAGGACGCGTCCTCCGATCCCTCGGCCGGCCTGGACGCCTTGGACAAGTTGAAGAGCCAGATCAGCTGCCCGGTCGATCTGAAGTCCCTGGCGGGATCCATGTGATGACCATGCCCGATTCCGTTTCCGGCGTCGCCGGCAAGCTGCGCGACGTGAACTACGATCTGCTGCGCGTGGTGGCGATGTGCCTGGTCATCGGCGTCCACGTGATCAACAACTACATGCCCGTCAAGATGACCCTCGCCGGCAGCGCGGAAGTGACGCGATCCGTGCTGTTCGCGCTGTTCATGGTCTGCAATCCGCTGTTCATTATGGTATCGGGCCGGTTCAACCTGACATTCGATGCCGCGCAAGGCACCGGTCGGCCCCGACCCAATGGTCTCGCGCCGTACGTGCGCTACTACTACAAACGTTTTATCTCGCTGATTGTGCCGTATCTGCTGTATGCGGGCGGCATGGGATTCATCGCCTACCTGGTGATCGATCATCGTTCGGTTGGCGGCGCTGTGTCTGGAACGTTGTTCGATCTGTTCTCCGGGTATGACGATTCCGTCTATTGGTTCGTGTTCATGCTTGCCGGGTTTGTGCTGGCAACGCCGTTCCTGGCCGCGATGATGCGCACGATAGACCGATCGGGAGCCTGGTTGCTGGTCGGACTGGCCGCCGCCGTGGCCGTTGCCGAGCATATATGCGATCTTGCCGGATATCCGTTGACGTTCCTGCAGTCATTCCCTTGGCGTGGACTGCTGATCTACTACCTGTTGGGATTCGTGTTGGAATACTATCCGCCGTCCGCGCGTATACGGCACGGCGTGTATGCGTTGGCACCATTCGCCTTGGCCTGGACCGTCGCCACGCCATATCTGTTCGCCGGCCAGCAGATGCAGGTTGGCCGCACGGTCACGGTTGCGTTCGCGATGGTGGTAATGGCGACGTTCCTGTTCTTCCGGTACGACGTGCACATCACGTCGGCGCGGGTGCGTAAGGCGATTATCTGGCTGGCTGGATATTCCTACACGATTTATTTGGTGCATTCGCCGCTGTCCAAGGTGCTGATCGGCCCGCGGATTCCCGTGCCCACGGACGGATGGTCGTATGCGGGTATCAGCGTGTTGATGTTTGGCGCTACGTTGCTGGCAGCGCTGCTATTTGCGGTGATTGCCGATACCGTGGTGCTTAAGCCCGTGCAGCGTCTGCTACGGAAGGTACGGCTGTAGATTCGGATACGGCGCTATGCCACGGTATCAAAGCCAGGAATCCCAGCAGCAGAAGCGGGGTGAACGTGAATTTCGACATGCCAAGGCCGGCATCAAACGGTTCAGCCGCTTCCACGCAGCGCTCGCCGCTACTCGCGAGAACACGGTCGAAGGATCAGAAACAGCATCAGAGGCATCGGAAGCATCAGACATATGTCCCACTATATATATGAGGTGTTGGTGGTGATTGAGCGATATTTGAAGGCAGTTCTGGAAGGGTCCTAGATGTATGATTTGGAGAACGGTTCCACCATTAATGGTGCCAACGTTCAGCTCTATTCCAGCAACGGTACTAATGCCCGGCGTTGGATGTTGCGTAAGTAGGTTTGATGAGCATGACTTCATCTGATGAGAAGCCTTGAACCCGTGTCCACATTTATGATGGAGGGCGAATAACATCAACGATTTTTAGCACGGCTTTGTCTCCGTCATTTAATTTCTTGGCGCTGTCGATGCCGCTTGCACGTCCACACATGAAAAGAGCCATGTTAATCATTTGTAGCCCGTACAGCATGCGCGAATCCTCCCACTGGAAAGGCATTTTGATGCGTGCCAAATCAGAGGGGAAATATCCTTGCTTATCCAAGGTATGAGAGATTTGTGGTACCTGTGGCTGGAAAAGGATAATGAGGGACTCCGAAAGGATGCTTAATGGTAGGGGAGGAAGAACGGTATATCGATTCAATCGGCTTGTCGTATGTGGACGGATACCGATTATGCGCTTGAGGTTGGTGCGCGTATTGAGTGTGTGGTCGAACAAGCTGAAGATGAGTGGGGGTGTCATTGTTGACGTTCAAGAAAGCATGGCAGATACCAGGTAAATGATTTACCTACCTTCATATTTTGCGGTTTGGGCTGACACTAAAAGATGGGGGTGCGACTCACGGTTGCGCCCCCCATCTTTTAGTACGTCGCTGTCAGTGCCTCTTGTTGTATGCGATTTTGTTGGTGTCGATGACGAAGGTCTTGCGGTCGTTCTTGGCCATGACGTCCAGGATGATGCCGGCGATGATGAGCAGGAGCCCCGTGATGACCAGCATCACCGCGCCGATCAGCGTGGGGAAGTGGGTGACCACGCCGGTCTTGGCGAATTCGAAGGTGACGGTGCCGCAGAGCACAATGCCGACGATGCCGATGATTAGGCCCAATCCGCCGAAGAAGGGGAGGGGCTTGTATTCGCGAATCATGCGGAAGATGGTGCTCATCACCTTGATGCCGTCGCCTACGGTGTCCAGCTTGGACACTGAGCCTTCGGGGCGGTCGCGGTACTGGATTGGCATCTCGTAGAGTCGCAGGTTGTTGTTCAGCGAGTGGATGGTCATCTCCGTCTCAACCTCGAAGCCTCGCGAGAGCACGGGATAGGTCTTGACGAAGGTAAAGTTAAATGCGCGGTACCCGGTCATGATATCGGTGACATGTGCTCCGAACAGCCCGTTGATGGAGCCGCGCACCAAACGGTTGCCGAAATTGTGGAACGGACGCTTGTTCTCTTGGAAATAAGTGGATGAGAGGCGGTCTCCAATCACCATGTCGTAGCCTTCGAGCACCTTGGCCACCATGGCGGGCGCGGCGTCGGCCGGGTAGGTATCGTCGCCGTCGGCCATCACGTACACGTCGGCATCGATGTCCTCGAACATGGCGCGAATTACGTTGCCCTTGCCCTGGCGCGGCTCCCTGCGGACGATCGCGCCTTCGGCCTCGGCGATCTCGGCGGTGCGGTCCGTGGAGTTGTTGTCGTACACGTAGATGGTCGCATCCGGCAAGGAGTTCTTGAAGTCGCGCACCACCTTGCCGATGGTGACCTCCTCGTTGTAGCAGGGGAGGAGTACGGCAATGGAGGTATCATTATTTGCTTCAGGCATATATACAACTATAACGGTTCCACTGGTCTTAGATATATGTCGGTTATCGCAAAGCTAAGGTTGAAATGTTGCACAAATACTTGGGAGGCAGCCATTGATGTGGGCTCCATGTATGTTGGTGTTAGAAATATGAAGCTGACAAGAAAGGCCGTCGCATGATGGTTGTTGAAGCAAACCGGCCCCGCTTAATAGAACTAATAGTTAGTGTCGTGCTCGGTGTTGGTGCTGTAATTGCGGTGATGATCCGATATACTTCGGACATTAGTTATGCGTCAATTCAGTCGTTCTGTTCGCAGGCTTTAGACTCTGTGGCCAACAATGGTCCATTGGCCCCATTTATTGTTGTGGTGGCATTGGCATTTGTAATATATCGATGTATACCATCTGTCTCTGCCGGTAATATGCGCAGCTATATTGTGTCAGGCATATGTGCATTGTTGTTGTCTCTGACATTGATTGTTCCCGGTCAGTGGTCTGAAGGGCAAGAAAGTTCTACTGGATATCCGTGGTATTCCAATGGAATAATTGCTTTTGATTCGCCAGTGTATTGCGTGGTATTCCTTTTGCAGTGGTTGACTGTCTCTGCAGTGTTGTTTGTAGTATTTTGTCACTTATTTGCAATTGATTCATACAATTCGCGTATGGTTAGGTTGGAGAAGGATGCAAAATTCAGCGTAAAGACGCGCCTTGATAGTTTTATTTCTAGCCTTGATTTGAAGCCTAGGCATGTCCTCACCTATTCTGTAATACTGTTTATTTGCTGGATTCCCATCCTTGTCATCAATGGGCCGGTTATTATCCCTATGGATACCATGGTTCAGCTTATTCAGATGCGTGGTTTCCGCGTGTGGGATCCGATGATGATGACTTATCTTGATGGGTATACACTCTCAGATCACAATCCGTTCTTTGATTCTTTCATTTACGGAGCTTTTGATCGTATAGGACTCATGCTCGGACATGAGATGTGGGGATTCGTATTATACATATGGGGGCAAGCATTTATTGGTGCGTTCTCATTGGTATTGATGTTGGCGTGGATTAATTCGCGAATACATCTTAATTCAAAAATCATGTTGTTCTTTATGGGGTTTGTTGCTTTTGTGCCCTCCTTCTCATCTTATTTAACTGTGATTATGAAGGATTCAACTTGGATTCCTTTTTTCACAGTATGGATGGTGTTGTATTTTGAACTAGTATATAGGCTAAAAAATAAGAAGAAAATTAGGTGGGAATTTGTCTTCTTGCTAATTGTTGTATCCGTTCTTGCAGGGTTGATGAAGAAAACTTCAATATATGTGACTACGCCTTCATTATTCCTGTTAATTATTTTCTGTCGGGATAAAATTAAGATTGCCGCTTCCGCTGTTGTGCCAGCTTTGATTGCCATTATATTGATTCCGTCCGTGGTATTCCCAATAATGAAGATTGCTCCAGGTGGTAGCCAAGAAATGTTGGGACTGCCGATGCAACAAATCGCTAAAGTACTACTTGAACATGAAGGGGATATTTCTCAGAAAGACCTTCACGTTATTTCGGAAGTTATGGATACCGAAAAAGCGAAGAATTCATGGAAGCCATCAACCGAGGATCCAGTAAAGCAATCGTTTCGCACTGGTGTTTCTCGTTCAGGAATTATTTCATTTATCATGGTATGGTTGAAATTATTCTTCCGCTATCCTGCAGAATATTTTGCAGCGGTGCCTTTTTTGCGTAATGCTTTCTTAATAGGACCGACGTACTACACAAACGGCAGTCTGAAATGTGGGTGGGAGCCCAATGGGGGGTATGCCATTCTTTCGAATGTGCCTGATTGCAGCTATTCCTGGGCGCAGGAGCATGTTTCCAATCCGTTGATGAATGTCTTGAATCGTATTCCTCCCTTTTCTCTGATTGGCGCAGAGGGTCTATTCACGGCATGGATACCGTTGCTATCCCTAGGGTTTTGTGTATACAAGCGAAATTGGAATAATCTACTGCTATATTTACCTGTCCTATTTATGGCTGTATTTCAGTTATTGCTTCCTGCGCATCAAGTACGGTATTCACTAGGTTTCTTATTCTCGTTTGCGTTGGTGGCAGTTATTCCTTGGATCTCGATGAATGTCGGAACTGTTTTGGCTGTAAGTACGCCATCAACTAATGGTACGAATGATATCTGCCCCGGTAAAAAGGATTGAATGCTATGTGGTTCATATTTATTGTTGCTGTTTTATGCGGGATTATACTGCTTTACCTACCAGGCGCATTGCTGCTGCGTTCCTTTAGATTGTCATTATTGGGCAGTTCTCTTTTTGCCCCTCCCGTAACAGTTGCTCTGTATGGGGTATTGGCCATTATCTATTCGGGTATGGGGGTGCGCTCTTCATGGATCACACTCTTTCTATTTCCATCTTTAATCGCGTTGATATTGATGTTGGTGTCGTCCATTATTTCTCGACGGGCAATTCGGTCGTCTAACTCTGATGCAGTGGATTCGGGAGCCGGGCTGTCGAGGATAAATGTATCTTCTGGATTGCAGGACTGCCGTCGAAACTGGTTCATAATGCTTCTCTATGTGGCTGTTGGGGTAGCCGTTACCGGTCATCTATTCATTAAATGCTTGGATGGGGCAGATTCGGTTTCGCAGCTGTTCGACAATGCTTGGCATTTGGGCATCATCCGGAAATTTGTTGATACCGGCAATTACTCCACGTTGGTATCTGGGGATATTATCTCAACCGTTGGCTCAAAATTCTATCCGGTGGGTTGGCATTCGCTGGTCGCTCTTGTTATTTCCATGACTGGTGCGAGCATCGGTATTGCAGAAAATGCTGTTATCGCCATGCTGTGCGCGATTGTTTTTCCTGTTTCGATGTTTGTCTTATTCCATTGCTTGTTTGCTGGCCGGACAAAGCTCATAGCTATTTGTTCGCTTACGCCGTTGATGTTTGCCGCATTTCCGTGGCGGTATATCACTTTTGGCCCCCTTTATTCCAATTTACTATCATTCGCAATAACGCCATTGGTGATGACTTTATTGATCAAACTTTTGGAATCCGTGACTCAGCTTAAGGATAGAATCTGTTTGGGGGCACTATTTCTTGTCTCTATTGTCGGCATCGCTATTGCCCAGCCCAATGCCGTGTTCACCATCGGAATTCTTATTGCGCCGTTCCTGTACGCACAAATTCCTGCGTATCTTGAGAAGGCAAATTTCTCGTCGCATGTAAAGTGCGCGTGGTCCGTTGCTGCGTGGATAGTTATATCATTGCTGATTGTTGCTATATGGATGTTCCTATATAAGGCACAATTTATGCAACGTACCGTGACTTGGGGCTGGCCATCGTTTGAGGGTAAGGCTCAGGCTTTTATTGATATTGCTTTTGTTGGTTTCCGTCTAGCTGAGCCGCAGATTCTACTCGGACTTTTAGTTCTTACTGGAGTTATTTACACGCTGTTGAGGCGTGAACACCTCTGGATTTCCGTTTCTTATGCCATCATTTGTGCTCTTTATGCGTTAAGTTCTTCCACTGACGGCCGTGCGAAGAATGTATTGACAGGTTTTTGGTATCATGATTCGTATCGTTTGGGTGCCTCGGCGGTGTTCTTTGGGGCGGTGCTAGCAGGTCTAGGTATTTATGTGTGCCTTACAGCAGTTCAGCGCTTGTTGCGTCTGCTGTCTTCGGATTCAGTGCTGAAGTATGAGCAACGAATGCTAACTGTCGTAATGATTGTTGCCATAAATGTTGTTGTTTTCTTCCCTAGCTATTCTTTACCGGGCAGATATGATGTCACCACCGCTTTCGGTGCCATCCGTCGTGACGTGACTTTTTGGAATTCGCTGCAAGAGCCAAAAAGCTATAGTGCAGATGAACGTCGATTTGTTGAGAGAGTTAAGAAAGTGGTGCCTAGCGGTGCTGTAGTGCTGAATCAGCCTTATGACGGAAGTGCGTACGCATACGGGCTTGACGATTTGAATGTGTATTACAAAGCTTGGGAAGGCAATTGGATGGGCAAGCCCACCCGAGAGAACCAGCTGATAAGCACCAAGCTTAATGAGATAACGTCAGATTCAGGCGTGAAAGAGGCTGTAAAAAGTACAGGCGCGCGCTATTTGATTCTTCTTGATCGCAGTGATTATACGACCAATTCGGAAGATCCGACTAAGATGACTTCGATGTATGCAAGCTATATCAAGTCTTCATGGCATGGCATTGATGCAATTAACGATGATAGTTCTGGCTTCACTAAAGTGCTGGAACAAGGTGATATGCGTCTCTATCGTATTGACTAGGAATAATAGATATTGTGCGGAGAATGATATATTCTCCGCACAATCGATTTATCTGATCTTCGTGAGTTTCGGCTTAAGTATAGAAAGTAGTGGATTTATAATAAGCGAATGAATCCCCCAGCTTGCTGCCAGCAACACGATATATAGGGTAATGATCTCCATTGGTGCGATGACCATCTTGCTTAAGATTGACGGTGGTTCGGGAACCCGAAACACAAAACTCCAAAGATACTGTTTTACAATGAAGTTTTCATGAATCAGGTACACGCCTAGGGTGGCCGGAGAAATAGCAAGAACTATTCTTCCCAAAATGGAGCTATGTTCTAACGGTTTTGTCTGAGTGACCCAGATAAAAATAACCGTACCAATGATTACCGCAAATATAGGTGAAGCACCACTTCCCGCGGTAAAGAGGTTAGACGGATAGCCAAGCTCGGTGATAATGTGGGCGCCGCTGCGAACGATATGTGTACCTACAGTACAAAGTACGAAGCAGAGGAGAATGACAGGAAACACTATCCAGAATCGTATAGTTGGAATTAGCTCTGAATAACGTCGAATGACTGAACCAATTAGGTAGAGGCTGACGAAATAACCGATATCTGTAAAGTATTGCAGAGTAAGAGGGTTAAGTATTCTCCAAATAAAGGTAACCCATATTGTTATGCCAGTTAGAAGCAGGAAGTTACGCTTTGTTAGATGTTCAGCTAATACATTAATAAATGGAGCCAATGCCATCATAACGAAAAAAGCGCTGATGAACCAGTAAGTTCCCATTGTGACTGGGAACACCGCTGCGAGTGTATTACGTATGGTTAAGAAAGTAGGTTTGTGCCCACGTGCAACGATTATTGCAATGTATATTATGTAAATACCTGCCGTATACACCACAACCTGTACCCATAGTTTAATCATCCGAGGAATTGGCGAATGAGTACTGGTAGAAAGAAAGTATGCAGAAATCAGTACGAATAAGGTTACGCCGATTTGACCGGTCATGATGAGTGAGTCGTGCGCACTCGCCGCCCACGATCCAGCGCGGGCGGGATCGGTATGCACAGCCCAGTTGTCTGATGCAAAGTAATGGGTGGCGACAATGAGCAGCATCGAAAAGATACGTAATAATTCGAATCGCCAGTCACGTTGTTTAGACGACATCTTTTCCTCTCCGTGTCTTTCGAATCCTTATATAGGCAATCTTTCCGGTATATCTGTGTAGGATTATCCCACAGCCCATACTGTTTGGCTTTACCTGAATGTCGTATGGTGTATTCGCAAAGCAATCCGTCAAAATTGTGCCTACTGTCTGGGCGCGCTATACAATAACCCCATGCAACAGTTTTTCCAGACCGAACATACCACTGAGGGACTCTTCGAAAAATTAAGTGAGCGTTTGAGTCGACTTGTCACAGCTGCCGTCAATTATCACTCCCTTATTCAACCCGGAAGAACCTTGCATTACAAGGTGTACATGGGCGAGGCATGGCAATACCCGCGTCTTACGGACATTTCCACGTTAAATGGCGTCTGCACAGATGGTGCGACTCTGCTCGGTGAATTCGACGCTATCTCCACGGTGAACCCTCAATCCAAGTTTTCGCCGCATTATTTCGCCGGCGATGAGCAGCTGCTTGATCAGAATGTACGGTATCTCCTTTTAACTCCAGATAATGCTACTGATGAGGATGTGCGGGAGCATGCGCCGAACCAAAGTCGGGCGAGCCGACTCTACAATCGGCTTGAATACGAGATGCCGGTGACATTCGATTGCGTTCGAGAAGCTCTTCGTGCTGAGCGCGAGCGTAAGAGCCGCCGTTCTATTGCTGAGTATCAGCCCAACACGGTGGAAGTGGCTAATGCAGGCGAAACGCATCACCCTTGGGTGGAGATTCAGCCAGGCGGTCGTGTTCCTAATGCGCCTAAAGCTGTTATTGTAGCTATGCATTGGCTGCAGGCTGGTGGTGCTGAACGTTGGGGTATGGAAACGATTGCCCTCGCCAAGGAAGCCGGTTTCATCCCGATTGTGCTCACTGATTGTGATAGTCATCAGCCATGGATTACTGATCCAGCGTGCGACGATGCTCTGGTCTTGCCGTTGACACAACCATTGCAAGAGCGCGTTGGTGATCCCACTATCCTGCGCGCATTGTTCGAGCAGTTTGACATTCGCGGCATTCTCATTCACCACTGTCAGTGGATGTACGACAGGGCATGGTGGGTGAAGCAATATTTCCCTAAAACGTTTATTGTGGATTCATTGCATATCGTTGAATATGTGCACAACGGTGGTTATCCCTATGAATCCGTGGCGCGAGACCACTGGATTGATCTTCATCACGTTATCTCCCCGCAATTGGAACACTGGCTGGAGGATGTCCATAAGATTGCTCCTTCCAAGGTGGTTGATGCCCCGTTGATTGGACTCACGTCCGACTCTGCAGGCATGCACTATTCTGAGCGCAGGAATAGCGAATGCATGAACGTGGCATTCGTCGGACGCATGGCTCGTCAGAAGCGTCCAGAGGCTTTTATTCTTGTCGCGAGGGCTTTAGAACAGGGCAATCCTGGCAAATTCCATTTCATCATGCACGGCAATGGAGATATGGATGCTTTTACGGAAAGACTCATCGAACGTTATCGGCTGCAGGACGTCATCGAGCGTAGGCCCATGAGTATGCCTGTTGCAGATACTTATCGCGATGCCGATGTGTTATTAGTTGCATCCGTAAATGAAGGTATCACGTTGACCACGATAGAGGCAATTACGGCCGGAATTCCTACGCTTTCTGCCAATGTCGGTTCGCAAGAAACACTCATACCGCCGCAGGGGCTGTTGCGACGTATGACTTCGTCGTTTGTCCATGACGCAAAATGTTCGCTTCTTCACCTGTACGATAATGAATCAGATCGCTACAAGTTGTGGGAGGTAGAGAAGCAACGTCTTGAAGCATTCTCGCACAAGGAAACTGCTGACAGCCTGTTTCGTCGCCTGCTGAACGAATGGAGTAAATAAGCCATGCCATCTGTAACTGCTACTACTGTTGCCGCAGTGGTCGTGACATTTAATCGTTTGGAAAAGTTGAAGAACGTACTCGCTGCATTGGAGGCGCAGACTCGTCTTCCGGAGCAACTTATCATCGTAAATAATGCCTCCACGGATGATACTGCTGTATACCTCAACGAATATGAGCGAGACTTTCCTCTAAAAGACAAGACGTCGATTACTATCGTTACATTGCCTGAGAACGTAGGCGGTGCAGGCGGCTTCTCGGCAGGAATGCGCAAAGGCTATGAGCTTGGTGCCGATTTTGTTTGGATTTTTGATGATGATGGCTATCCACAGCCGACCGCATTGGAGAAGCTGTTGGTCGGTTATGATCATGCGGTTGAAGGACTTGGTCCAGACGTTCCCTATGCGTGTTCCATGGTCAAGTTCATCGACGGCAGTATTTCGGAAATGAATAACCCAATTCCTACTTGGGATTGGGGACGTTTGCAGGCCATGGGCTATGACAACTTAGTAATGGTCACTCAGTGCTCGTTTGTATCTGTATTGATTCCACGATGGGTCATGGAAGCCTTCGGCCTGCCGTACAAGGAATATTTCATCTGGTTCGATGATGCTGAATACACGTTGCGCATCACTAAGGCGTGTCCCGGTGTAGAAGTGCTTGATAGCGTGGTGCTGCATGATATGGGCGTGAACCAAGGAGTCAATTACTCCATGGTGAACGAAAAAAATGTGTGGAAGTTCTCTTACGGTGCACGCAATGAGGGCTCTTATCGTTTCCATCACAGGAACAAGGGCAGTTACCTGATGTTCTGTCTGACGGTGTGGAACGCAATGCGGCGAGGTCGTGTACCAAAATCGTTGCGATTCAGGATTTATGGGCAGCTGCTTAGAGCTATTCGGTTCAACCCGAAGGTCGATTTTCCTCAGCCAGTAGGTAACAATAGTTGAAAGTAGCGTGAGCATATGGGAAAGGGCATTCATGAATCAATATTCACGAGCTCTTTCCTCTGCCCATGCATTCATTGAGGCAAGAAGATATGCCGCACAGTGGAAAGAGTGTGAGGGTCGGGAACGATGATGTTAAGCGAATACAACGGTACTGATAGAGTACTGCACTTATGATGGATTTTGTCAAGAAATTGCGGGATCGGTATCACTATTCATTGGTGGTGCTGAAGGAACTGGTAAAAACCGATTTCAAACTTCGGTACCAAGGGTCATTTCTTGGCATCGGATGGTCCGTCCTACAACCGTTGATGCTGTTTTGTGTGATGTACGCCGTGTTCGCCAAGTTCCTGCGCATGTCCGACGGTACTCCCACGTATCCTGTGGTGCTGTTGATGGGCATCAGTGCTTGGCAGTTTGTGCAGGAATCCACTTCTGTGGGCCTCCGAGCAATTGTAGATCGCGGCGACTTGCTCCGTAAGATTCATTTCCCCAACTACATTGTGGTGGTGTCATCCACTATCGGCGCTTTGATTAGTTTCGCCATCAACTTTGTAGTGGTGTTGTTGTTTGCGCTATTTACGCACGTGCACTTTACCTGGCGTGTGTTACTGTTGCCTCTCAACTTCATTCAGCTGTACATCATTGCACTCGGGCTCGCGTTGCTGTTGTCGACCATGTATGTGTATTTCCGTGACATTTCCCATATCTGGGACGTATTGCAGCAGGTACTATTCTACGCGATGCCGATTATTTACCCATTGTCGATGGTAATCGGGAATAACTCGCTGCGCGGATACGGTCTGTTGATTGCAAAGATTCAATTGTTGAATCCAATTGCTCAGGTGATTCAGGATATTCGTCATAACCTGATTGCTCCAGAGACGCAACCAACGATTTGGACGATGACTTCTAATCCGCTATTGCGGGCCGTTCCTATCGTGTTGTCTATATTAATTCTTGTTCTTGGCGTGTATGTGTTCAAACGTAACAACCGCAAGTTTGCAGAGGTGATGTAATGAGCGAGACCTCCATGAATATCAATAATGAAGGAACTGCGACTACCACCGAACGCAGTGATGATGTGGTGCTGTCTGTCAAGCATGTTGGCAAGTATTTCCGCCTGCCGACGGAACAGGCCACGGGACTAAAGCAGGCGTTTATTAATTGGACTAAAGGCATTAAGGGCTATAAAGAACAACATGTTCTTCATGACATCAACTTTGATGTACACCGTGGTGACTTTTTCGGTATCGTCGGCCGTAATGGTTCCGGAAAATCCACGTTATTGAAGATTATCTCGGGCATTTATGTACCAGATGGTGGTTCCGTGGAAGTAAATGGTACATTAGTGCCGTTTATCGAGCTCGGAGTTGGGTTCAATCCTGAGCTGACCGGTCGAGAGAACGTATATCTCAATGGAGCCCTGTTTGGCTTCTCCCATGACGAGATTGCGGCCATGTATGACGATATTGTGGAATTCGCTGAACTCGAAGAGTTCATGGACCAGAAGCTTAAGAACTACTCATCCGGCATGCAGGTGCGCCTTGCGTTTTCTGTGGCGATCAAGGCGCAGGGCGATATCTTGGTGCTCGACGAGGTACTTGCGGTCGGTGATGAGGCATTCCAGCGTAAGTGCGATGACTACTTTACCAAGGTCAAGAAAGATCCGAACAAGACCGTTATTTTGGTGACGCACAGCATGGACTCCGTAAAGAAGTATTGCAATAAGGCGATTCTGATTAAAGATGGAGACATTATTGTCAATGGCAGTAAAGAGGATGCTGCTAACCGATACACATTAGAGAATCTGAAAGCTGAAGCGAAGAAACGCGACGAGGAGAAGAAGGATGATGATGGATATGCAGAAGGCTTGAACAGTAGATGCCCAATATTGCGTATTAATCCTCAGACTTCATTGGTCTGCAAAAGCAGTGATACCTTCAGATTTGATGTTGAATATGACTTCAACGAAGACACGGATTTCTACTTGGCTATTGCATTGCATGATCTTCGTCGTGGTGGAGTCGCGTATGATACGGGCTCGAAGACACTGAAGATGAAGAAACGCGGTCACCAAACTGTTCATTATGAGATGCCATTAAACGTCTTTAACAATGGTGATTTCCGTCTTGTCGCTTCGTTGCGTACACCGTCGGTAGCCAATCCAAAATCTACTGATATGGTCGCGTTCACTAATGATGCCAATTCTTGTGCATTCGTTATTCGGGATGGTAGGAATCGTGAGTATGCTCTGTTAAGCGACCGAGCGATTGAAATTACTCAGATTGCATAAATGCAAAGGTCGAGATAATGAGAATGGCACTATCTCGACCTTTAATAAAAGATTAGCTATTGACATACTTTTCTAGAGAGGCCAGTACTGCATCATCTTGAAGATAGTGATTATCAACGTGTTCATGCGAATCAATATCATGCGGGATCTGCAAAAAATCGCCATATAGATTTTGAAGGTATTTGCGCCATGCTGGCGGTGCGGGCACATCGAAATCATCAAATCTCATATTAATAGTAGGCATCCAGTCATCTATGGGATAAGGTCCAGATGAATGGGTCTCGTCGATATTCTCGATGCCGCGCACTAAGCCAGATGCAGTTTGTAAATCATCCGTGAAATTAATCTTTTCTGAAAGTGCCCGGTAGTGTTCGTCAAGGACATATTCTATTTGCTCTGCTAAAGCAGAATTATCATATAAATAAGGTGTTTTCTCCCATTCAGTTCCTGTAAATTTTTTTCGAATATCTGAGACGAAGTCGACTCGCGCTTGGGATGTGATATTCCATGCCTCTGAATAGTTTCCGGTTATTGTATCCAGTGGGAACAAATCAATAAATGTTGGATTCTTCTCATCTCTGAGTTTGAAGCGAATCTGTTTACATGGCACATACCAATCCCAGACAACTGTCACGTGAAAGGTCTCATCGTCTTGGAGAATTTGCTGTAGTTCAGCAAGCTGCTTACGAGTAATAAAAACATCCACGTCATCATCCCATGGAATAATATCATTATAGATGTACGCCCCAAGAAGAGTGCCCGAACCCATCCAGTATTCTATATTGTATTTACGACATAGTGAGTTAAATTCTTTGAATAATTTAGTCTCTGCTTGTTGGAATAACCGAGCCAGACCGTGAGCTTTTGGTAAGCCTCGGAAAAAACGTTTCTTTGCTTCCTCTAGATTTTCGTCAGAATGTCGGAAAAGCTGCCAGAACATCATCATATCGCGAGTTTGCTCATAGGAATGAGCTTCATGGGATTGGTCTTTAAGACTATCGAGTTTTTGAAGAAGTTCGGCATTTTGTGCCTGGAGTTTTTCAATGGCACCTTCGAGATATTGCATCTTGTTTATGTTTTTTTGTTCGAAGGCGTGGAAGGACCGGGATGATACAGGTAAATATTTTTTGACCTGATTGAGTAAACTCGGCATGCTTTCTCTTTTTCTTGACACGTTTATAATAAACTTATTATAAGCTCTTCCGTCATTCGGTGTTGCTTTTGTGTTGCACCCTGTGGACGTTTGTCGAATGGCTACCTGTTGTTTGCTTCATCTTAAAGAAATCGGTACCTGTGAGGTACCCTTTGCCGGCGGTCATGTCGTACTGGATGAGCTCATAGTCGTTCAATGTGTTCTTGGCCTGTTTGGACAGGTTCTTGCGTTTGACCGTGTTGCCGTTGCGGTCCAGATATGTTGTGGACGTGTCGGTGGTGAACCCGCCCGCGCCGAGCACGAGTCGTTCAAATGAGGGAATATCGGTTCGCGCTTGAGTGAGGAATGCGAGGTATGGCGAGACCTTGGCGTTCATGTGTTCGGCGGCCATTTCCATGAAGTAATTCGGAGAAGTGTAGGCGGTGGCACTGGCGTCCAGCTTGACTCCGGCCGATGCTGAAGCCTGGTTCGACCAGATGAAATAGTCGGTTTGATGCAGAGCAAGTGTGTTGTTCTTGTCTTCCGCGGCGGTCTGATAGGAACTGGGCAGGTGGTCTCCGTAGAAAATCACGGTTATGGGCTTGCTCATGGCGTTCAGCTGGTTCAGGAAATCAATGGTCGCCTGATCGGTGAGACTCACGCCCTTTGCATAGGTGTTGATCTGCCCGCGCTCGTAATCATTCAGGTTCTCGGTGACGTTCGCCTGATCAAACTGGTTGTTGAGATACCAGTTGTCATAGGGCATGTGATTCTGCATGGTGGCGAGTTGCAGGAACTGAGGGTGTTCCTCCGTGTTCAGCTGATCGATGATGTTCTGGTAGGAAGCCGCATCATTGACGTACGGAGAATTGTCGGTTCTGTCTTGATGCGTGATCGCTGGCTTGCTGTCTAGCGTGTAGAACTTGTTGAACCCGAACTTCTTGTAGTTTGCGTCGCGCAGATACATGTTCTTGTAGTACGAGTGGAATGCGGTGGAACCGGTCTTGTCGTATTCGGCGTTCCAGATTTGGTTCCACGAGAACGGGTTCTTCTGGTGTGGCACGAGCTCTTGATACATGGATTGCATCGAATCGTCGAACAAGGCAAGGTCCAATCCGGTGAGCGACTGGTATTCGATGTTCGCGGTGCCGCCGCCATAGCCGGGGGAGAGCATCAGGCCGGAGGTGGTCGTTTCCTTCAGGGCGCGGATGTTGGGCATCGGGTCTTCGGCCAAGGCGATGCCGGGCACGCGTGTTGGGTCGGAGAAGCTCTCCGAAAGAATCATGATGACGGTGTTATCGGTGAGGTTATTAGCACGCGTTCCATTAATCTGGTTTGCCTCGGAGCTGTATTTCTTGGCCAGCTCTTCCATCGTTTCCTGGCTGTACCCCTCGGGCTTATCCATGATTTTCGGATGCGTAAGGCGCAGGAAATTGATGATGGGACCGTTGTTTGCCGCGTCGCCCTCGGCGTTCCATAGCTGTGGCGCATCACCCCAAGACTTCGCCCACTCATATCCCCATGCGCCAGGAATGCTGAGCGTCCACGTAAACGAGCACAGCAGTGTGATACTCATTGCCGCAGCGATGATACGAGTGACATTGCCAATAATCGTCTTCACGTTGCGGAATGGACGCCACCAGTGGAATGGAATCACACAACGGCGGCCGTCAACGAATTGCAGTATCAGGCAGATAACCGTCAGCCAGATCAGCATAGTGATGGTGCCGTCTACCAATGCCTGGCTGCTTTTTGGAATGAACGAAGTGATTTCGCCACCGTTGCCGCTGGACAGGAAGCTGAGATCGGAGGGGAGAATTGGTTCGTTGCGCAGTATTATCTTGATACTGTTCGTTACGGCGTACACGCTCATCGTGATGGCGAATACGGCGGTCGCCACCCAGAACCGGTTGATCACGAATACCAGTACTAAGTAGACCATGCCAAGCGCAAGGAAGTTGAGCAGCCAGTTGAGCTTGTCTTCTTCTAGCCACATTTGCGTCACGAATCTGGTGAGTTGGCCGTTTACGCTGTTGAGAATCTTGGTGGTGTTATCCACCGCGTTGGGATCGTCGTATTTCGGCTCGGAATACATACCCCACTGGATAAAGGTCACAGCAGCCGCGTCGATCAGTGCCATGACCACCACGTACAGCGTATACGGGCACTTCGGGCGCTTCTTCCATAGTTTATGGAGCGCCACTGCTGCCGAAATCAGGAGCTGAACGAATTTGGAGGCCAGGATGGGGGCAGCGGTTGCCTTGATGTATTGGCCGAAGCGGGAAAGCTGGGCTTTGATTGGGTTTGGTTGTTGTGGATGCGTGTGCTTCTTGCTGCTGTCTGCTTTGTGGGTGCTTTGGGTTGTTGTGGGATCAAGCATATTAGTGCTTGTTGCTGCCGTCTCATCGTTCACAGAGTCGGTTGCAGTGTTAAGCTCAGTATCGAGTGCAGAAGTCTCGTCCATGGACACTTTGGACTGGTGAGTGCGACGCCGAGCGCCAACGAATGTGAGTATCCCTGCCCGTGGAGAGAAACGGGGCTTGGGCGACGACGCGGAAAGACGCGACACTTTGGAAGAATCAGAAACCCTAATGCAGGAGGTACCTGTCTTCGCGCGATTGCCACGTACCTTATGCTGTTTGCTCAATGAAATTCACCTATGCCCTCGTCTCAACAACGTACCCGCATATTGTAACGAGTAATTCAGAACAAATTCACTGAGCGTTCACGGGGAGGGTGGTTGGGGTGTACGGGACGGTGGTGGCGCATTGCGTTCGCGGTTGGGGAAAACGGCAGTAAGTACGCGTATGAACGAACACTTCGCGTACATACTGCCGGTATCAGATGGCGTGCATCGGAGGATGCGCATCGGAGAGACTGCAACCTAGCCCGGGTAGGGGCTCCATTGAGCGCACCATGGGGAATTGTCGGCGTGCTCAGGGCTTCGTTTTCTTTGCTGTGAAAAAACGTTGAGCAACCTATCAGTGCCCTTGTTTGCGGTACTTCTCCTCGGTTCCGGCTTTATCCGGCATCCACCAGCTTTCGTGCGCGCGGTACCAGTCGATAGTCGCGGCCAGACCTTCCTCAAAATCGGTGTACTTTGGTTCCCAACTGAGTTCGGTCTGAAGTTTGGTGGCGTCGATGGCATAGCGCTTATCGCCACCTGGGCGGTCGGTCACATGGTCGAAGTCGTTGGCGTCGCGGCCCATGAGCTTCAAAATCATGCGCAGCACATCAATATTGTTGTATTCGCCATTGGCACCCACGAGGTAGGTTTCCCCGATTCGACCTCGGGTGAGAATCGTCCAGATAGCACTGCAGTGATCTTCCACGCTGATCCAGTCGCGCACAGCCAGACCTTGCCCGTAGAGTTTCGGGCGAATGCCGGCAAGAATGTTCGTGATCTGGCGGGGGATGAACTTCTCCACATGCTGGTAGGGGCCGTAGTTATTGCTGCAATTGCTGATGGTGGTTTTGAGTCCGTGCGTGCGGTGCCAGGCGCGCACCAAGTGGTCGCTGGCGGCCTTGGACGCCGAATACGGGCTGGACGGTTTGTAAGGGCTGAGCTCGGTGAATTTGCGCGGTTCGTCCAGAGCCAGATCGCCATACACTTCGTCGGTGCTGATGTGGTGGAATCGAATATCGTGGCGGCGGGCGGCCTCGAGCAACACGTACGTGCCGGTCACGTTCGTATTGAGGAATGGGGAGGCGTCGAGAATCGAATTATCGTTATGCGATTCGGCGGCGAAGTGCACAATGGCGTCAATCGGGGGTACTGCGGCTGCTGAGCGTTGGTTCAGCCCAGAAAACAGGGATTCCACAAGCTTGGCATCGCAAATATTGCCATGCACAAAGGTCAGGTTCGCGGCTGGCACACCATCGAGATTCTCGCGCTTGCCGGCATACGTGAGCGCATCCAAAACAGTCATATGGACCTGTGGATGGTTACGCGCCACCCAGTGCACGAAGTTTGCGCCAATGAACCCTGCGCCACCGGTTACCAGAATGTGCTGCGGCATAAACGATGGTCCGTTGGCTGGGTTGTTGGCTGCTTCGTTGGCTGAATCGGAGGCCTGTGCGGAATTGCTCATAGCCACTCATCGTAACCTGAGGCTTGCATGAGTGCGGTAGCAGAATATATTTGTATTTGATGGCTGCGCGGTAATTCTTTACCTCTTTTAGCCGTAGGCGTATTCCTGTAAATACCGCGCAAATGTCCTCGGCGCGCTTTACACTTACAAGTGTAACTTTCAGTTGTAAGTGTAAAGCGCGCCGAGCCTGACTGGTTTGTCTTCACGCTTATTGAGTGCAAAGAGAGAAAGGAGTGTACTTATGGAAGTTTTGTCTCGTGATCGTGAGCTTACTATTCTGGTGGACTCCGAGAGTCAGCGTGATATCGAACAAACTGTAGACGATATAAAAGATATCCGTGCAAATATCGCGTTGAATGTTGATGGACGCAATGTAGATTTACCTAAAGATGTTTCTGTCATTGTGACGACCGTGTTGGAGAGTCTGAGCAAGGGCTCTCGTGTGGTCATTTCAACCACGCCAAAGGAATTGCGGACCACAGCTGCGGCGGAAATGCTTGGAATTTCTCGACCCACTTTGTTGAAATTGGTTCGTGAAGGGGAGCTGCCCTCTCATAAGGTGGGCGCTCATCATCGTTTCCTGCTCAACGATGTTCTTGAATACAGAGACAAGCAACAGGAAATTAAGAGGGAGCATTTCCTTGCCGTGCGTGGTTCTCTGGACGAGTTGGAAGATTAAGTCTGAGTGGTATATTCGTGGCTGAACAAGTCAGCAACGAAGGGATGTCGGGATGGAACGCGTTTTTGTGGATGCGAACATTCTGTATTCTCGCACTATTCGAGATTGGCTTTTCGCTCTGTCGACCAGCAAGATTCAGATGTTCGATCTCTTCTCCAGTGAAGACGTATTCGCTGAAGTCGTTTATCACTATCGGCGAAGCAATCCGAAACGTTCCGGCGATGAGGTAAACGGTCTCGTTAATCAAATACGTGAACTGGTTCATGTCGTGGATCACTATGATTGTGAGCGGGCACAAGCTGATTACATGGGCGCGGATCCAAACGACTTGCATCTTCATGCTGCCGCAGTAGATAATGATTGTTCGGTGTTGCTGACGAATGATCGAAAGCTGCATGCATCGCTTGACGAGAGCCAGTTAGATGGCCTTCCTTACTCTGTATGTACTGCTGATGATTTTTTTCTGTGATTTGGCTGAGTCGTCGGCAGTACTGTTGGACCAAGCTGTTACTTGTGAGTTGCAGTATTGGTCTAAAAAATGTCCCGACGGAGTTCCCGATTTTGCCGACCGATTGACCCGTGCAGAATGCCCACGTTTCGCTTATTTGGTTAAACGTGCGTTGATGCGAAAAAGTGGGTTAAGCCCTGTTGATATTTCGAAGCAATTCCCTCTGGGAGAGGAATATTCATCAACCATGAGAGAATATGACATTGATGCATTGGCATCGATATCTGATGATTTTTACCCCGGTGTCTAATTGCTCGTCTAGCAACTGCACGAGATGGTAATGTGCCTGTGCGCCAATGATGTGCCTAGACTAGGCGTATGGGCAAGAGGCAATCGCTACGGGCAACGATGATCACGAACTTCGATTCCACTGAGCAGAGCCAAGAGTGGAATGACCTTGTGAAGCAGTACCCTGCGTATCCATCGATTCGTAATCTGTGGTGCAGGACCGATACGTATCGCCCCTGCGAGCGGTTGCTCAACGACTACACAGACATCGCAACGCATTTTGCGGGTATTGTGCGCACCGCATATATGTATTGCCCCAAAATCATGCTGACCGAAGCGCAGTTGCTGGATGGTCTGTTCTTCTTGGCTCTCGGCCCCACGGCGGTCAATGGCGTGCTGGGAAAGTCGTATAAGGATGGTCCGGCGATCATCGTCTCCGGCCGGCATCCGACTCTGGAGGACTGCTTGGTGGCGTTCACCACTAAGAGCATCGAAGACGTGAAAGAAGACGCGCAAAAGGCAGCGGAACAGGAAAACGAAACCATTCTTCCCGAGGACCTTGTGTGTGCGGGAACTGAGGAACAACTGACCGTTCGGCCGCTGGAATACTGTGTGTTCGGCACCACGGTCACGTGGAATCAAGCGCTGGGGCTAAATAGTCGGTTCTATACCGAGTTCACCAATCGGCTGAAACATGCTCACGAAACAGGAGAGCTGAAGTCAACCATCATCGCGGAGATGTATGCACAGTTGCTGTACGGTGCTGAAGCTGACGGTGATGCGAGTGACTGGTATGGCGCGGCTATTGAGGATCGGTGCCGGTTCCTCGGGCAACGTTGGCAGGAATGGATCGACGCGGAAAAACAGGGTCTGGTGCTTTACGAGAACCAGAATGATGCTTCGGTCAAAGAACTGACGAAAAGTAAGGGTTTCGTCCCATATTTTGAAGCCAATGCGCGCGATTGTGCGGAGGTATTGCGCAAACAGTTCCATTTGCGGGACTTGGCGGGCGCGGCGAATACGGGGTCGAGCGGCGGCAATGATACGACGGTGACGTTTGCACAGACATTGCAGGCGATTGCGAAGATGCCGAAGCGTACTGATGCGCGTATGTGCATTGATAGGGCGGTTGAACTGCCGGAAGGCAAGCCAGCGCTGCGAGAAACCGAGACGGATGAAGAGACGGTTGATGAGTCGGTTGATGGGTCGACTGGCAAATGGTTCGGTAAGTCGGTCGGCAAAGTAGGCAAAGTCGAGAAGCCTGAAATGTCTCGTCAGTTGTTGCGAGACTGGTATCAGTTCGTGTACCAGAAAACCATGGCGCAGCATCTTGGCGCGTATTTGGTAGCGGTGAGCGCGCCGAATAACTCGTTTGCACGGCTGGCTGGAGACAGGTCGAGCAGGTCGTCGCTGGTACTTAACGGTAGTATTACCAAGCAGTTGGGCAAGATGCCGTTCGTGCTGTTTGCGACGTTCTGCTATCAAAGCCAGCCGGTTATTGAGGCATGGCGCAAGTGCAATGCCGATACGAGCAAGCGAATTCAGAAGATTAATACGCGCAATGTGGCCTATGCGGTGGAGCAGGCGTGCCAGCAGAAGAGCCTGAAGGGTGACGGCATAGATATGTTATGGAGTGCGTTGGTGGCGGGTGTGTTGGCATTGCTTTCTGCGTTGTCGGACAACGTGTGGTTCAACGGTAAATCGCCGATATGGCTCGTGGTGATGGTGGCGTGGTTCATCGGCATTGTGCCGAATCTTATCGATATCGCGAAATGGCTGCTGGGTGTGAGGTCGAGTTTTAAGACCGTGGTGTATTTGGAGTAGTGTGGGCTGCGGGCGCGGTAGTTCGCAGACCGCGGGTTACCGGCCGTGCGCACTGCTATGGATCCATGGATTAGGTGGGTGGATCGTGGGCGGAACGTGGGGCTATTCGCGGCAGTGGCGTTTGGTGAATAATGGATAATAATCAATGGCGAAAGTGGCAGGGGCCGAAATGGTAGTTAATGCGTTACCGGTGGGGCGCGATGGCGGGGCATCGAGCGGTGTTATATCCAATGGCGCGGTGGCTGACGAAGTGATTCGCGATGACGCAGTACATGACGGCGAACCGCCGCTAAAGGTTCTGGGTAAGAAGGTCATGTACCAAGAGCAGGGCGGTGCCGATTTTGCGGTTACCCAAGTGGCACTGGAAGACGTTGCGACAGGGAATCATTTCGCCGTGCATTATGCTTCGGTCAAGGGTGCTCGTCCTGGGGCAGTATGCGTCGCGGAGCGTGATGGGCGCGTGCTGCTGGCTCGCCACTGGCGGGTCTCCACGGAATCATGGGAATGGGAATTTCCGCGAGGCATGGGAGAGCCGGGAGAGACACCCGAGCAAACCGCGTTGCGTGAATTCCATGAGGAAACCGGGCTCCATGCGGATGCCGATTCCGCGGCGGTGTTGCAACGTATGCATGCGGACACGGGTGTGATGAAAGATTCGATTGCCGTGGTCGGTCTGAACGTTTCCGAAGTGACGCCGGATGCGGGACATGACTGGGAACTGTCGCACCTCACATGGTGCTCCGTACAGACTATGGACCAGATGATTGCCGCTGGCAGCATCGCAGACGGCATCACCCTCGCCGCCTACACAATTTGGCGCTTGCGCGGGCGTGCTTGATCTTTGCTCCGCGAATGTTCCTAGGAAACAGATATAGATATGCTGTGCAGGCGTTCATTGCTCTTTGGTCGATTTGCAGTTGGGTGAGTAAGATAATCTCTCGGAAATCGAACATAATAACTGATAGATTGACACTGAAAGGTTATTGCGCATGGTGAGTTCTACTGAATACCCCGACCTGGTAATTGTCGGCGCGGGCCTGTTTGGCCTGACGGTGGCGCAGCAGGCGGTGGAGCACACCGGCGCCCGCGTGCACATCATCGATATCCGCGATCACATCGGCGGCAACGCCTACTCGTATATGGACGAGGAGACCGGCGCCGAAATCCACAAGTATGGCGCGCATCTGTTCCACACCTCCAACAAGCGCGTCTGGGACTACGTGAACCGTTTCACGAGCTTCACGAACTACGTGCACCGCGTGTACGCCACCCATGACGGCGAGGTCTACCCGCTGCCCATCAACCTGGGCACCATCAACCAGTTCTTCCACGCGCATTACACGCCGGCCGAGGCCAAGGCCCTGATTGAACAGCAGGCGGGCGAGCTGGCCGGCACCGATCCGGCCAACCTGAACGACAAGGGCATCCAGCTCATCGGCCGCCCCCTGTATGAGGCGTTCATCAAGAACTACACCGGCAAGCAGTGGCAGACCGACCCGTCCGAGCTGCCGGCCGCCATCATCAAGCGCCTGCCCGTGCGCTTCAACTACGACAACCGCTACTTCAAGGACACGTGGGAGGGCCTGCCCGCCGACGGCTACACCGCGTGGATGGAGAAGATGATCGACGACCCGCGCATCACCGTGGAGCTCGGCGTCGACTTCTTCGACGAATCCCAGCCGTACAACAAGACCGCGCTCAAGGCCGCGGGCGTGCCGGTGGTGTACACGGGCCCGGTGGACCGTTACTTCGACTATGAGCTCGGCGACCTCAAGTGGCGCACGGTCGACTTCAAGGAGGTCCGCTACGACGAAGGCGACCACTTCGGCTGCCCGGTGATGAACTTCTCCGACGCGGACGTACCCTACACCCGCGCCATCGAATTCAAGAACTTCAACCCGGAGCGCCACGATGCCCAGAACCCGAACAAGACCGTGGTGTGGGAGGAATACAGCCGTTTCGCCGAGCGTGGCGACGAGCCGTACTACCCGGTCAACACGGATGCGGACAAGGCACTGTACGCCCAGTACGAGGCCAAGGCCAAGGCCGAGCCGAACACCGTGTTCGGCGGTCGCCTGGGCACGTACAAGTACTACGACATGCACAACGTGATCGACACCGCCCTGACCGCTTACGAGGAGCAAGTCGCACCGCTACTGAAGAAGTAGACCGTCGTTTCGCCAGAGGATTAACGATTGAGCCTGAAACCGACTGAATATTGCTGAGGCAATAGCCGGTTTCAGGCTTTTGTGTTTTTTGGAAGCCAAATTTCCTGGGGTGCTTAAGGCTCGCCACGAGGAGTACAGTTGTCTGTAACGCACAATGTGGCGCGTAAGACGAGGGGCGCATCTCGCAAGTGGGGTGCGATGCAGTTGAAGGAGTGCATGTCATGACTGATCCGAATGTCAATCCGAACGGCCAGGTGCCGTGGCAGCAAGCTGACGCCAATCCGACTGAGCCGTTAAATGCGATGACGGCGGAAACGGGAACCGCCGCCAACAATGCTCCGACCCAAGCAATCGCAGCGGGCGAGCAGCCCACTCAAGCGTTCACTCCTGTTGAACAGCCTACGCAGGCGTTTACACCTGCCGAGCAGCCCACCCAGCCTTTTGCGCCGGCCAATCAGCCGGTACCGCCTACGCAGGCTTTGCCACCAGTGACTCCTGCCGCTGCGCCCGCGCCCGCACCGGCAGCGCCCGCGCCTGCGCCCGCACCGGCAGCACCCAATTCGCCCTATCCGGGGGCGGCTCCGGCAGGCGGATCGGTTCCTCCGGTCTACGGCAGCGTCAGTGCTCCGGTATATCCGGGCGGCGGGGCCGTGCCTCCGCAAACGCCCTATAACCCGTATATGCAAGGCGGCCAACCGAACGGCCAGCCGGGATGGTCTGGTTCTTACGGCAGTGTGCCGCCTGAAGCGAACCAGAAGTACAACGGTCTGGCTATTGCCGGTTTTATCTGCTCGTTCCTTGTCTCACTCCTCGGTCTGATCCTGAGCATCGTGGGCCTCAACCAGATTAAGAAACAGGGCGGCAAGGGCAAGGGCTTGGCCATCGCCGGCATCATCATCAGTGCGGCGGGCATGGTGATACAGGTAATACTGGTCATCGCGCTGATCGTCGGCGGTGCCTCGTATGCCAGCAAGGCTATAGATGAGGCGAAAACCGATTCCTTCTATAGTCAGTCCTCTTCGGGCAACGGTGATAGCAGCGATAAGAGCAAAGCTCAAGATAATCTTGACGATGCGCTGGACGACACGTTGGGCGAAACCCATGACGATCTAACCGACGGCGATTATGGGCTGTACGATTCGATTCAGGATTTCGTCGACTCTTTGGAATTCAAGGACTCCATTGAATCCGAAGCGGATACGTTTGCAGACACCGGCATCACCTTCAACTACCGTGTCGACGGTGACACCTTGGTGTACGAGTACGTGCTCGACGACAGCTATGCCTCGCTAGGCGATACCGCCGCTTCCTCACTGGATGCTATGGACAGCACCTATCAATCCACCGCGAATCTGCTGGGCTCGATGTGCAAGACCTCCAGCGGCAAGGCATCATTGCGCGTCATCATGCACACGCAAAGCGGCCAGTCGCTGTATGACAAAATCTGGACCGAAAAGTAGCAATCCCAGCGAACGTGCGTTTTGGTCGATTGAAGGCCGGTCTGCTTGCTCCTTGGACGGATGCTTCTGCGGAAGGAACCGCCAAGGAGTAGGCTTACAGGCATGAGACTCGCACGTTTTTCTTTGAATGATTCGCCGCGCTACGCCTTCGTGCAGAAGGACGAAACGGACGGCAAGGACTACCTCATCGAACTGGACGGCCATCCGCTGGCCGGCGACCAGGTCAAGCCCACCGGCACTCGTTACCCGGTCGACGGCGATGGCATCCGTCTGCTCTCCCCGGTCATCCCCTCCAAGGTTTACGGTCTGGCCAAGAACTATGAGGCCCACGCCCAGTTCATGCACGAGGCCGGCCACTCCGAAATCGCCCACGCGCCGGAAGACATGGTGATCTTCACCAAGCCGTCCACCTCGGTAATCGGCCCCGACGACCCGATTGTGTACCCGGCCTGCTCCAAGGACATGAACTTCGAGCCGGAAGTGGCCGTGGTGATGGGCCGTATCGCCAAGAACGTGACCGTCGAGAACGCGATGGATTACGTGCTCGGCTTCACCTGCGTCAATGATGTGACGTTGCGCGATCTGCAGGGCATCGACCCCACGTGGACGCGCGCCAAGGGCTTCGATACCTCCTGTCCGCTTGGCCCGTGGATCGTGATGCGTGACGACCTCGACTGGAAGGACGCCAAGATTTCCTTCACGCTGAACGGCGAGGATGTGCCGATGGCGTCTGGCACCACCGCGAACCTGATTCACGGCATCCCCGAGCAGATTGCCGCCATTTCGTCGTTCTCCACGCTGCTGCCTGGCGACGTCATCATGACCGGCACCCCGAACGCCTCCGGCCGCCTCGACCCAGGCGACGAGACCATCGTGCACGTCGAAGGCATCGGTGATCTGCGCAACGTAATCGTTCGGGCGTGACTCGTTCTGGCTCCCCTCTCTGAGGGGAACCGTCCAGGCGGAGAAGCTGACTGAGGGAACCAAGAACGCGCCTGACGCTCCCGGCAGAAGTGCGTGCAGGGCGGTCATCACCACCAGGCTGATGATGGCCGTCACTGTCAGCGAGAAGCCGGCGAGTTTGGCGTTGCCGGTCAGCGAATCGGTGAACTTAGTTGAGAAAATCGTGATCGGGGCGAAGGAGCCCAGCACGATGATCTCGCGAATCCTCATGTCAAACTGCCGACCGCGCCGAGACGCCGGGACAGTTCCGTGCCGGCAAGCCGCAGCTTGGTCTTAAGCGACCGCTCCTGTTCGGGGCGCAGCGATCCGCTCACGAAAGTGAGAGCCAGCCCGGCGATGGGAAAGTCGTTGTAGTCGCGCACAGCGACGGCGTATGAATCAAAGCCGGGCGTCACGTCTCCGTGTTCCTCGGCAAAACCGGTGCGTTGGGTTTCGGCGAGCGTTGCCTCCAGCTCCTTGGGCGATTTGGGGCCGATGCCGGTGCGGTCGGTGAACGCCTGACGATTGGGATATAGCGCGCGGACCTGATTGCGGGGGAGTGCGGACAGAATGGCCCGCCCGGTGGCGGTCAGGTGACTGGGTAGGCGCACGCCCACGCCTGACACTAGCGGCGGGCGATGCGCGGCGCGCTCCTCAATCACATAAATGATTTCGTTGCCGTGCAGCACGGCCAGATGTCCGTTTTCGCCGGTCTCGTCAACAAGACGCGCCAACGCCGGATGTGCGACCTGCGATACACGATGTTGGCGAGAATAGGCCGATCCCAGCTCGAAAGTCTTGAGTCCGATGCCGTACGCGCGCTGCTCGGCAAGGCGGGTGACCAGTCCGTGACGCTCCAAAATCTCCAACAATTGGTACACCGTGGAGCGCGGAATGCCGAGTTCGCGAGCGAGCGTGGCGGCTTGCGTCTGACCATTGCTCGCGATGAACTCGAGGATGTCGAGCGTACGGTCGGCCGCCGGAGCCAGCGAGACACGTGGCGCGGATGATGATGTCTGATGTTCCCGTTCTGATGGCTTCACCTGCGCCCGCTTGACGGTACGTGGCTCGGTGAAGGCGTATTGCTGCGAGGCATGGCTCATATTTCCATCACCTTACATGTCTGAGATTTCAGACACAAGATGGACGAAGTGGCTTATGGCGGGCATCCGACTGAGGTGAAATGGCCAAGGTTTGATTACTCGGGGAGCGATTGGTCGCGTTTGCGTCGCCTGCTGTTGATGGGCAGGTGCGGTGAGCGAATGCGGGCAGTCGCGGATCCCCGGCGAAGCATGTGCCGCATATGTCGTATATGCGGAATGCGGCACATATATAGAAAGGTATGAGCATGGCAGAGCAGACGGTCACCGTAGGTGTTGGAGCGCTGAGCATCGAGGACGTTATCGCCGTAGCGCGCGGCGGCGCCAAAGTGGCGATTTCGGACGAATCGAAGCATGAGATGGCGCTGAGTCGCGCGGTTATCGATCATTTGGCCGACGACACCGTGCCGCATTACGGCATCTCCACCGGATTCGGCGCGCTCGCCTCCACTTCCATCCCCAAGGAACAGCGCGCGCAGCTGCAGAAAAGTCTGATCCGCTCGCATGCCGCCGGTGCCGGACCGGAAGTGGAGCGTGAGGTGGTGCGCGGCCTGCTGGTGCTGCGCCTGAGCACCCTGTGCACCGGACGCACCGGTGTGCGCCCGGAAACCGCGCAGGTCTACGCCGATATGCTGAACGCCGGCATCACCCCGGTGGTCTACGAATACGGTTCACTCGGATGCTCCGGTGATCTGGCGCCGCTCGCAGCCTGTGCTTTGGTGGCGATGGGTGAAGGCGAGGCCCGCAACGCTGACGGCCTCAAGATCGGCGGCGGCGAAGCGCTGCGTGCGGCCGGCATCACGCCCGTCGATTTGAAAGAGAAGGAAGGACTGGCGCTGGTCAACGGCACCGACGGCATGCTCGGCATGTTGTGTATGGCCATCACCGATCTGCGCCTGCTGCTCAAGACCGCGGATGTCGCCGCCGCGATGAGCGTGGAAGGCATGCTCGGCAACGACCGCGTATTCGCCGCCGACTTGCAGGCGCTGCGCCCGCATCGCGGCCAAGGCGATTCCGCTGCGAACATCGCCCGCATGCTCAAGGACTCTGGTCTGATTGAGGCCGGCCGCCCGGGCTCCACCGTGCGTGTGCAGGACGCCTACTCGCTGCGCTGCACCCCGCAGGTGCACGGCGCCGCCCGCGACACCGTGGAATACGCGGCCTCCGTGGCGGGCGTGGAACTCGCCTCCGCCATCGATAACCCGTGCGTCACGCTGGACGGCCGTGTGGAGTCCAACGGCAACTTCCATGGCGCGCCGCTGGCCTATGTGCTCGATTTCCTGGCGATTCCGACCGCCGACGTAGCCTCTATCTCCGAGCGTCGTACCGACCGCTTCCTTGACGTGGCGCGCAACCGCGGCCTGCCGGCGTTCCTGGCTGGTGACCCGGGCGTGGACTCCGGTTTCATGATCGCCCAATACACCGCTGCCGGCATCGTCTCCGAAATGAAGCGTAACGCCGTGCCTGCCTCGGTCGATTCGATTCCAAGCTCCGCCATGCAGGAAGATCACGTGTCGATGGGTTGGGCCGCCGCCCGCAAGCTGCGCCGGTCGATTCCGGCCTTTGCGCGCGTGCTGGCCGTGGAACTGCTGTGCTCCTGCCGCTCCTTCGACTTCCGCAAGCCGTACCGTCCGGGTGCGGCGGGCGCCGCCGTATACCGCGTGGTGCGCCAGTACGCCAACGAAATCGGCCCCGACGTACGCGATACCTGGACCACCCCGCAGATTGAGGGCGTGGCCGAGGCGATTCTCTCCGGCGAAGTCCTCGCCGCCGCCGAATCCGCCGTCGGCGCACTGAAGTAGCGGCTGCCCAAGCTTCCTCATCAGAGGGGGCTACTAGTCACCCTCCCCACCAAAATCCAAAACTTGAGTCATATGCACTCAAGTTTTGGGAATAGAATGGGTTCCAGGTCGGTTGACCATATCAGACAACGACAAGCTGCGGTCTGTCGCAACGCTCGCAGGGCTTTCGAAGCCCGCGAGCCGCACTGCGCAGACCGCATGATATGGAGGAATACGATATGGAACAGAAGTTCACCACTATGGCCCAAGAAGCCGTCGGCGACGCGATTCAGAGTGCGTCCGCCGCAGGAAACGCGCAGGTCGAGACCCTGCACGTCATGGATGCGCTGCTGCGCCAGGAAAACGGCGTGGCGCGCTCTCTGATCGAGGCCGCGGGCGGGGACCCGCAGGCCATCGGCGCGGCGGTGCGCAACGCTTTGGTCGCGCTGCCGAGCGCATCCGGATCCAGCACCTCGCAGCCACAGGCCAGCCGCCAGCTGACCGCCGCCATCGCCCAGGCTGAGAAGGAAATGCAGCAGATGGGCGACGAATACGTCTCCACCGAACATCTGCTTATCGGCATCGCGGCCAGCAAGCCGAACCAGTCGGCCGAAATCTTGGAGAAGAACGGCGTCACCGCAGCCTCCCTGCGCAAGGCCGTACCCGGCGTGCGTGGTGGCGCGAAGGTCACCAGCCCGGACGCGGAAGGCTCGTACAAGGCCCTAGAGAAGTACTCCACCGACCTGACGGCCGCCGCCAAGGAAGGCAAGCTGGACCCGGTCATCGGACGTGACCAGGAAATCCGCCGCGTGATTCAGATCCTCTCCCGTCGTACCAAGAACAACCCGGTGCTGATTGGCGAGCCCGGCGTCGGCAAGACCGCCGTCGTGGAGGGTTTGGCCCAGCGTATCGTGGCGGGCGACGTGCCCACCACCCTGCAAGGCAAGAAGCTCATCTCCCTTGACTTGGGCTCCATGGTGGCCGGTTCGAAGTACCGTGGCGAGTTCGAGGAGCGCCTGAAGAGCGTCCTGAACGAAATCAAGAATGCGGATGGTCAGATCATCACCTTCATCGATGAGATCCACACCATCGTCGGCGCGGGTGCGGCCGAAGGCTCGATGGATGCCGGCAATATGTTGAAGCCCATGCTGGCCCGTGGCGAGCTGCGCCTGATCGGCGCGACCACGCTGGACGAGTACCGCGAGAACATCGAGAAGGATCCGGCGCTGGAGCGTCGTTTCCAGCAGGTGTTCGTGGGTGAGCCGAGCGTGGAAGACACCATCGCCATTCTGCGTGGTCTGAAGCAGCGTTACGAGGCGCACCATAAGGTAACGATCGGCGACGACGCGCTGGTTGCCGCCGCGACCCTCTCGAACCGTTACATTTCGGGTCGTCAGCTGCCGGACAAGGCCATCGATCTGGTCGATGAGGCGGCCGCTCACCTGCGTATGGAGCTCGACTCCTCGCCTGAGGAGATCGATGAGCTGCAGCGCAAGGTGACCCGTCTTGAAATGGAGGAAATGCAGCTCAAGAAGGCCGAGGATCCTGCGTCCAAGGAGCGTCTGGGCAAGCTGCAAGCCGAACTTGCGGACACCCGTGAGAAGCTCAGCGGTCTCAAGGCGCGTTGGGATGCGGAACAGGCTGGCCACAACAAGGTCGGCGACCTGCGTGCCAAGCTCGACGACCTGCGCGTGCAGGCGGATAAGTATACCCGTGAAGGCAACTTGGCGGAGGCCTCGAAGATTCTGTACGGCGAGATTCCGTCCATTCAGAAGGAGCTTGCCGCCGCGGAGAGCGCGGATGCTGAATCTGCTGATGCCAGCGCGGCCAACCCGGCCGATGAGCCGATGGTCCCGGACCGTGTGGACGCCGACTCGGTGGCTGAGATCGTCTCCGACTGGACCGGCATTCCCGTCGGCCGCCTGATGCAGGGCGAAAACGAGAAGCTGCTGCACATGGAGGACTACCTCGGCAAGCGTGTGATCGGCCAGAAGGAAGCCATCGCCGCCGTGTCCGACGCGGTGCGCCGTTCGCGTGCCGGCATCTCCGACCCGAACCGTCCGACCGGATCGTTCCTGTTCCTCGGCCCCACCGGTGTGGGCAAGACCGAACTGGCCAAGGCGCTCGCCGACTTCCTGTTCGACGACGAGAAGGCCATGGTCCGCATCGACATGTCCGAATACATGGAGAAGGCTTCGGTCTCGCGCCTGATTGGCGCGGCGCCGGGCTACGTGGGCTACGAGCAGGGCGGCCAGCTGACCGAGGCCGTGCGCCGTCGCCCGTATTCCGTGGTGCTGTTCGACGAGGTCGAGAAGGCCAACCCGGAGATCTTCGACGTGCTGCTGCAGGTACTTGACGATGGTCGCCTGACCGATGGCCAGGGAAGGACCGTGGACTTCAAGAACACGATCCTGATTATGACCTCTAACCTCGGCTCGCAGTTCCTCGTGAACGAGGACATGGACGCCGACGCCAAGAAAAAGGCCGTGATGGACGCTGTCCACATGAACTTCAAGCCGGAGTTCCTGAACCGTCTGGACGACATCGTCATGTTCCACCCGCTTACGCGCGAGGAGCTTGGCGGCATCGTGGATATCCAGGTGGCTGGCGTGTCCCAGCGTCTGACCGATCGCCGCATCACGCTGGACGTCACCGACTCGGCTCGCGAATGGCTGGCCAACACCGGTTACGACCCGGCTTATGGCGCTCGTCCGCTGCGCCGCCTGGTACAGACCGAAGTGGGCGACCAGCTGGCCCGTATGCTGCTGGCCGGCAAGGTCCACGACGGTGACACCGTGCTCGTCGACCAGACCGGCGGCGAACATCTGGAGCTCTCCGCTTGGGCGAGCGACCAGATTGTCTCCGACAATCCGGACGTGAGCGTGGACAACGTCACCGAAGACAAGTGACAATCACTGGCTCCCCTCTCTGAGCAAAGCTGTCAGCGAAGCTGACTGAGGGGAGTTCGGGCTGGCGAGCTTCACTATATTGGCTCTCCTCTGAGGAGGAGAGCCTTTTCGCTACCATGGTGCTGAACTTCATACGAGGAGGGCCAGTGACTGGACGATTCGCGCCGACGCCGTCGGGGCGCATGCATATCGGCAACGTGTACGCCATGTTGGGTGCATGGCTTTCGGCCCGCTCGCGTGGCGACCGCATGCTGATGCGTATCGAGGACGTGGACAAGCCGCGTGTGGTCGCCGGTGCGGACCAGCTCATGATGGATGACCTGCATTGGCTCGGCCTCGACTGGGATGGCGAACCGATGTTCCAATCCCAGCGCACTGAACGATACGAATACGCTCTCGAATGCCTGCGCTCGCAAGGTGTGCTGTACCCCTGTTTCTGCTCGCGTGCCGACATTCGCGCCGCCTCGGCCCCCAACGAGGGCGACGGCTTCATGGTGTACCCCGGCACGTGCCGCCGCCTGCTGCACGACCATCCCGACGAGGTCCGTGCCCGTTTGGTTCGCGGCGACCAGCATTCCATCCGTATCGCCATGCCGGAATCGGCAGCGGGAGAAAAGCAACGTACAGTGCCTGACGATTCCGCTGCGCTGTCGGGAGCCGTGCCGCCGGAACAGCAGGGCGATGCCGGAATCGTTGATGGTGTCGCATGCTTTAACGACCGTGTCTATAGTCCACAGCACTACGATTTGGCCCGCGAGGTAGGCGATTCCGTGATTCGGCGAGCCGATGGACTGTTCGGCTATCAACTGGTCGTGGTCGTGGATGACCTCGATATGGGTGTTGATGATATCGTGCGCGGCCGTGATCTGCTGCGCTCCACCGCGCTGCAAATGTGGATTCGCCAGTGTCTGTTGGCTGGCGGCTTTGAGCCGGAATGCGGCAACACGGAAAAGCCTCTCGCCGAGCACCCCGAGTATGCGCACCTGCCGCTTATCGACAATGCGGCCGGCCGGCGTTTAGCCAAGCGCGAACGTTCGCTGGATATGGGAGCCTTGCGCGCCCGCAACGTAACCCCCGAGCAAATCATCGGATACTGCGCCTGGCTGCTGCGTCTGCAACCCACTCCAACTCCTTGCAAACCCGCCGATCTGCTGGCAGATTTCAGCTGGGAGCCACTGCGCGCCAACCACCTGGACCGCGCGCTGAAACCGGATGATCCAACCACTCCACAATGGCTGGCAGAAGCGTTAGGCTAGAGGCAGCCCAACAGGAAGGATTCCAATGTCGTCGAAGCTCTGGAGAAACGTGGCGCTGGCAGGCGTGGCCGCCGCCGGTGCTGCCGTGTGGGCCGTGGCCCCGCGCACGTTCAATGACAAGCGTCGTAATTTCGTGCCCTCCATTCCGGAGGTATGGTATGCCCATCGTGGCTTGCATGATGCGGGTTCTGGTTTGGTCGGCTATACCGATATCGCTGATTATGGTGGGGATAATCCGGTTAGCGCCCAAGCCGATACCACTGAGCGATCCATCGCCGAAAACGATGATTATGTGTCGCTTGCCCGTCGCATGGCTGTCAAGGCCGGCTACGGCAGTGCGGATATGACCGGTCCGATTGCTCCCGAAAACTCGCTGGCCGCGTTCGCCGCCGCCTGCGAGGCTGGCTATGGCATCGAACTCGACGTGCAGCTTACGCTCGACGGCCAAGTGGTCGTGGTCCATGACGCCGATTTGTTGCGCGTGGCCGGCGATCCGCGCCGCATCGAAGACCTGACTTACGACGAACTCGCCCGTATTCCGCTCTTCCCGAACGGCGAGTCAGGCGATTTGAAGGCCGAACCGTTGCCGGGTGCCGACGCGAACCCGCCGCTGGTGGTCACGCCGTCCGCCGCGCCGAAGGGGTACTACCAGCATGTGCCGCTGTTCTCCGATGTGCTGGACGTGGTGGCCGGCCGGGCTCCGCTGATTGTGGAATACAAGTTCAGCAACAACAGGGCTTGGGATGAGCGTAGCGAAGAGCTCATGGAAAAGGGCCACGCCTTGCTTGAGGCGTATGACGGCCCGTACGTGATCGAATCCTTCCACCCGGGCGCGGTGAATTGGTACAAGGAGCATCACCCTGAGGTGTGCCGCGGTCAGCTGAGCTGGCCGGCGAAGCTGAGCAAGAATGGTGCGGCTGAATGGGCCGCCGGCTTACTGGCGTTCGACTGGCTGTCTCGTCCTGATTTCGTGGCTTATGACTGGACTGGTGGCGCTTCGCCGCAAGTCAAGCTCGCTCGTTCGATGGGTGCGATGCCGGTTTCATGGACCGTGCGCAGCAGCGATGAACTCGCCCAGTGCGCCCCCTACTTCGACCGCCACATCTTCGAAGCGTTCGTCCCCGACGCAGTGTGAGGTTGAGGGCGTTATTGATGCGCCCATGGGGTGGTTACAGGCTCATCGGGCGGTAACTTGCCCATGGGGCGGTTTGAAGAATATGTGAAACCGCGGAATTAAGCCATTTTGGCATACCGCCCCATGAGGATTTTGCCGCCTCATGGGGCAATTACCGCCCCATGGGGGATTTCCCGCCCCATGAGGTATGGCGTTTTACTTGTGATACGGCTCGCCAGCGTTGATTTTATAAGCGCGATAGATCTGCTCCAGCAGAATCACGCGCATAAGCTGATGCGGGAACGTCATCTTCGAGAAACTCAGCAGAAAATCAGCACGACGCAGAATCGCGTCGTCAAGGCCGATTGAACCGCCGATGACCAGCTGAATATGGCTGGTGCCACGCAATCCAAGGTCGTTGATTTTGGCGGCCAATTCTTCACTGGACAGCTGCTTGCCATTGATGGCAAGGGCAATAACAAACGCGCCGTCCTTCAGATGCTTGGCGATGCGTTCGCCTTCTCTGGCCTTGATCTGTCGGTCAACGCCTTCGGAGGCATGGTCAGGCGTTTTCTCATCTGCCACTTCAATGATGTTGAGCTTGCAGTAACGCGAAAGTCGCTTGGAATACTCGTCAATGGCGTCGCGAAGGTAACGCTCCTTCACGCGCCCCGGCGCAATAATGTCGATTTGCATAGATGTTCCGTTATGTTGGCTCCCCTTGGGGAGGGGAGCCAGGGAAATCAGTCAATTACGCCATAGAGACGGTCACCGGCGTCGCCGAGTCCCGGCACGATGTAGCACTTGTCGTTAAGACGTTCGTCGACCGCGCACACCACGACCTTGAAGTCGATGGACGGGTCGATGTGCTCCTCGACGTACTTGATGCCTTCGGGGGCCGCGATGATGTTGATCGCGGTCACGTCCTTGGCGCCGCGCTCGGCCAGGTAGTGCGTGGCGGCGACCAGCGTTCCGCCGGTGGCGAGCATCGGGTCGATGAGGAAGCACTGGCGGCCGGACAGGTCCTCGGGCAGACGGTTCGCGTACGTCACCTGCTGGGTGGGGTGCTCCTCGTCGCGCTTCATGCCCAGGAAGCCGACTTCAGCAGTCGGAATCAGGCGGGTCATGCCGTCGAGCATGCCCAAGCCAGCGCGCAGCACCGGCACGATGATCGGGCGCGGGGAGGCGAGCTTCTTGCCGGTCATCGGGGCGACCGGCGTCTCGATCGGCGCGGCCACCACGGACAGGTTGCGGGTGGCCTCGTAGGCCTCAAGCATCACGAGTTCGGAGACGAGCTCGCGGAAGGTGGAGGAGGGGGTGTTCTTGTCGCGCAGCACGGTGAGCTTGTGCTCGACCAGCGGATGATTCAAAACATGGAGTTCCATGATTCCCAGCCTAGTCCAAGTTTGCCGACCTGCCGAATTGGTAATGGCGCGGCTTGCTTATCGGATTGGATTTGTGGGTGATTCGACTTTTTGCTGCGATAGGCCAGTTGCAGCAGGACAATGCCCTGTCCGTGCCGAGATCTGCCTCTGATACCTCTGAGAGGGTAAAGCGTAAAAAACAACACGGTGTAAAACAGGGAATGAAACTGGTGTAAAACCGGGAATGAGATAGGTGTAAAATCGGGAATGAAACTGGTGTAAAATCTATATTGTTAGAACGATAGAACTGGGAAAGGCTGCAATATGAACGATTTGAGTGGTCGCGATGGTACCTTGACCAGGCCTGATTATCGTTCACGCGTGGTAGATAGCAGATTAAGTAAACTGCTCAAGGCGTTCGGTGCAGTGGAAATCGTTGGGCCGAAATGGTGCGGCAAGACATGGACCGCGCTCTCCCGGTCTCGAAGCGTTGATCGTCTGGATGATGTGGCAGTTTTCGCGGCCGCCCAAACCGATCCTGCATTGGTGCTGATGGGGGAGGAGCCCCATCTGGTGGACGAATGGCAAGATGTACCGCAAATTTGGGATGCCGCTCGTCGCCATATAGATGACAATGCGAACCGCAAGGGGCAGCTGATTCTTACAGGTTCGGCTATTCCAAAGGATCGTGACGCCATTCATCACAGCGGCACTGGTCGCATTGCTCGTCTGCGCATGTGGCCCATGAGCTTGGCTGAATCCGGAGAATCCACGGGCGCGGTCAGCCTATCCGATTTGTTCGAGGGGAAATTCGAGCCTGCCGAATGCAATACGAGTATCGAAGACATCGCCAGATGGTGTTGCCGTGGCGGATGGCCCGCGAATCTTGAGCTAGACGATGAATTCGCCTTGGAAATCCCGGGCGAATATATCGCAAGTGTGCTGGATATCAGCGTGCCGAAGATGAAGAAGAATCCTGAAACTGCACGAGCTTTGATGCGAGCTCTTGCCGTGAACATCTCGCAGGCACCAAAATATGCGACGCTGGCTGCGGATATGGCATATGGCGATGAGCGGCGTGAGCCGGATACGCAGACGGTGAAGAGCTATTTGGAAATGTTCAAGGACTTGTACCTTCTGACGGATTTGGAGGGTTGGGAGCCGCCACTCCGCGCAAAGAGTCGTGTGCGAACCAAGCCCAAGCGATATTTCGTGGATCCTTCGTTGCCTGCTGCGGTTTTAGGTGCCGCGCCGAATACTCTGATGCGCGATACACAGACGCTCGGCGATCTGTTTGAAACGCTGTGCATTCGTGATTTGAATGTATATCTGTCGGCTATGCCGGGTGCCGGGAATCGCATTGCGTATTACCGCGATGACAAGGGGCTTGAAGTTGATGTCATTATCGAGTTGTCTGACGGCAGGTGGGGTGCCATCGAAATAAAACTCAGTGACCTTAAGGTGAACGATGACAATGCGGATAAGCTCAAATCCTTCCGCAACAAAATCTGCGGCAATCCCATGGCTCAGGTCCGAGACCCCGAATTCATGATGTTCCTTACCGGCCGAGGTGGGAAGGCCTATCGCCGCAATGACGGCATACTGGTCGTGCCCATCGCAACGCTCGGGGCGTGAATCTGGTAAAAGAAAAGAAGCGCCGAACCGCGAAAGCGCCTGTCGGCGCAAGGGCCGCTCGCGGCGGCAAAAAATGGAGCCCGGGGCTTAAGCACGGTCCGACGCGGATACTTAGTATAGCTTGCGATGGGTCTCGCCGCGCCGGGGAAGGGGTGGCGTTGGCCGGTAGCTGATTGTTGGGGTGCGGTCGGTGGGTTTCTCCCTCAGTCATGGGCATCGCCCGTGACAGCTCCCTCATCAGAGGGAGCCTGGAGCGGGGTTACTCCAACCGTCCGCGACGCCAGAGGTTGGCACCGTGTTGGAAATCCTTGGCGGTGGCCATGAGGCTGCCGGCGGTGTGCATAAGGCGGGCGGCTTTGGTGCGCACGGCCTTCTCATCGGCATCCGAGGAGAAGCCGCCGTTGGCCTCGGCCCGGGTCACCATGCGCCGCGCCTCCACGCGCAAGCCCAACGCCACCACATCGGTAAACGCCGCCGCGCGCTCAAGCGCCACGGCAAAATCGCCCACAAAAGCACCGGAGAGAATCGAATCGGCCAATCGCACGATGTCATCTTCACTGGGAGCCTGATCCACGCCGGCGATGGCGGAGGCGGTAGTGGCCACCGGCTCACCCAAGCGCCACAGATGCGCGATCGAGTCGCGATTCGATCGCATCCACGTACGCAACATATACAGTCGCCACAGCACACCAGGCAGCGAATCCGGCTCGGCATCGCTCCATAGTTCGGCGATTTCATCCACGCCGACCGTCTCCACCAACGTGAGCACCCGCTCAACAACCGCCGGGTCTTCGCTATGGCGCACACGATCCAGCAATGCGGCAGCAGACAGATGACTCATCTCGCTCAACGCCTGCGGGTCCATGCCACCGGCCAATCCATCGGCCACAGCCGGGTCGAGCTGAGCCGGGCGCGAGGGGCGTGAAGAACCCATGCGAGCAGGTCCGAATGCCGCTCCGGCCGCACGCAACGAGCCGAAGCCCGGGCCCAGACTGCCGGCGGCACCATTGTGCGCGGCATGAGCTGCAGCGGCAGCGGCCGAGGAGTTGGATGAATCAGGAAATGCGGGTCTAGTAGACAAGCGGTTGAACCTTCTGAATATCGATGATTTTGGGACCATGAGGCGTCGGAGTGACGAACAGCGCCACCGCCGTGCCGGTCGGCATGAACGGTGTCTTGGCGATCAGGCGTTTGCTCAGAGACGGCGCAACGCACATGCTGCGCAGGTGTCCGAACATACCACCAATCACCGGCCGGTGCATGCATATCGCTATGGGCTGACGGCGCTCAAGTGCGAACTCGATTTCGCTGAGTAGACACTCCCATGCGGTGTCCGGCGCAGCGGCGTATGCATCTTCGGTGAGCGGATCGAGATGAACCATGTCTCGTCCGGTCTGCCACGCGAACATCTCCAACGTCTCCTGGCAGCGCACCCAAGGCGACGTGGCCAGTCGGGTCGGATTGAAACACGCCAGCTCGCGGTTCAGCGCGTATGCCGCAGCCGCGCCGCGCGGCGTGATCGGACGGTTCGCGTCCGAACCCTTCCACAGCTTGCGCGCTTCCGCTTTGCCGTGGCGCACGATAATCACCGGCACGGCGTCAAGCGCGCCCTCCTGCACCCGATCAACGAATAGCGCGAGGATGTCCTTATCGGTGGAATGGCTGAGCTTCTTGCGGGCCTCGGCCGGCGTCAGCCACAAAACTTCGTCGATTTCGCCGATGTCCGCCCGATGCACCGGGCCAAACGCATGGGTACGCCGCAGGTTGTCGATGGCGCTGATCGGCGTGGCCATCCAGAACTGGATATGCTTGGTATCCGCCGACCGATCCTTGGTATGGCGCTGTTTGCTGCCTTCTTCGGACAGCGGGTACTCGATGTCGCCCAGATAGGGGCCAAGTTCCACGGACAGGCCCGATTCCTCGCCGATCTCGCGTACGGCGGCATGCCGGTGCGATTCGTTCGGGTCGACCTTGCCTTTCGGCCAGCTCCAGTCGTCGTATTTCGGGCGATGCACGACGCACAGTTCGATGCGGTTGAGTACGTTGTCCGCCGCGGCCGGGCTGTCGGCCTGCGCCGGGTCCGGGGTGGGAGCCGCGTCCGATGCGCCGTGTGCTGCCGTGGCCTTGCCGTCAGAATCCGCGGTATTCGCGATGATGGTGCCATCGGTGGCAATATTGGATTTCGCTGATGGAGACGATGCCTGCGTCGGCTCGGCATCATCCTTCCACCGGTACAGAATACCGCCGGCGGCTTCCACGATTCGTCTCATACTGTTCGTACCCATCTCTTGTATTGTAGGTCACGTTGGACCGCTGCTACGTAGTTTTTGCGCGCTGAACAACGATGCCCGGCATCCTCTCGAAAGAGGAGCCGGGCATCGTAACCACCCTCAGTCAGCTCGTGCTGACAGGGAGCATCGAATGAAATCAGTTGTGCGAATTGGGGCGGCGCTGGTGCTTGCGAATCAGATATTCCTGACTGTCGACCAGCGGGCGGCCCTCGTCGTCCTTGGTGTGCAGCACATACGTGCCGTCGGGCTGCATGTGCCAGCTCATGGTGGAGTCGGCCATCTGCAGGTCCACGTACTTGATGAGCCCGTCGACCTGCTCCGGGGCGGTGACACGCACCAGAGCCTCCACACGGCGGTCAAGGTTACGGTGCATGAGGTCAGCCGAACCGATGTAGACCTCCGGGCCGGAAGCCGGACCCTCGCCGATCTGCGGGCCGTCCGCGTTGCAGAAGGCGTAGATGCGGGAGTGCTCCAGGAAGCGGCCGAGAATCGAACGCACGCGGATGTTCTCGGACAGGCCGGGAACGCCGGGCTTCAGAGCGCAGATGCCGCGTTCGACGATGTCGATCTTCACGCCGGCCTGAGAGGCACGGTACAAGGCGTCGATGGTCTTCTCGTCCACGATGGAGTTGACCTTGATCTTGATCCAGGCCTCCTTGCCGGCGCGGGCGGCGTCCTCCTCGCGGCGGATGCGCTGGATTAGACCGGTGCGCACGGTGCGCGGGGCCACCAGCAGACGGTGGAAGCTGGACTTCGGCGCGTAACCAGAGAGCTGGTTGAACAGACGAGTCAGATCCTGGCCGACCACCGGGTCGCAGGTCAGCAGACCCAGATCGGTGTACAGTCGCGCGGTCTTCGGGTTGTAGTTGCCGGTGCCTACGTGGCAGTAGCGGCGCAGACCGTCCGCTTCCTGACGCACGACCTCGATGAGCTTGCAGTGGGTCTTCAAGCCCACGATGCCGTACACCACGTGCACGCCGGCGCGTTCGAGCTTGCGGGCCCACGCGATGTTGGCGTCCTCGTCGAAACGAGCCTTGATTTCCACCAAAGCCAGCACCTGCTTGCCGGCATGAGCGGCGTCGATCAGGGCGTCGATGATCGGCGAGTTGGAGCTGGTGCGGTACAGGGTCTGCTTGATGGCCAGCACCTTCGGGTCCGCGGCGGCCTGCGCAAGGAAGGCCTGCACGGAAGTGGAGAAGGAGTCATAGGGGTGATGCAGCAGGATGTCGCGCTCGCGGATGGCAGCGAAAATATCCTGTGCGCGGGAGGACTCGACCTCGGCGATCTGACGGTTCGTGGTCGGCACGAACGGACGGTTCTTCAGGTCCGGGCGGTCCACGCTGCCGAGCTCAAAGAGCACGGTCAGGTCCAGCGGGCTGGGCAGACGGTATACCTCGTCCTGGCTCACGCCGAGCTGGTCGGCGAGCAGCTGGGAGAGGAAGGGGCTCGTGGTGTCCGTGATCTCCAGGCGGATCGGCGGTCCGAAGCGGCGGCGCAGCAGCTCCTTCTCCATGGCGTTGAGCAGGTTCTCGGCGTCATCCTCTTCCACGTCGATGTCCTCGTTACGAGTCACGCGGAAGGAGCGGGCCTCCTTGATGATCATGCCCGGGAACAGGGATTCCAGATGCGCGGCGATGAGCTTTTCCATGGCGATGAAGCCGTAACGCTCGTCCTTGGACTCCTCATCGGTCATGTCGTCCACCGGCACCAGGCGCGGCAGGTTGCCCGGGATCTTGACGCGGGCGAAGTGCGACTTGCCGGAGGCCGGGTTCTCCACAATCACGGCCAGGTTGATGGAACCGCCGGAAATGTAGGGGAACGGGTGGGCCGGATCCACGGCGAGCGGCGTCAGGACCGGGAACACCTGCTGGCGGTAGTAGCGCGAGAGGCGCTCCTGCTCGGAGGATGTGAGCTTGTCCCACGTCAGCAGGACGATGCGCTCCTTCTCCAATTCCGGCAGAATGGTGTCGATCGTGTAATGTGCGTGCTCGTCTTGCAGACGGTGTGCGGTCTCGCTGATCGCGCGCAGCTGCTGACGCGGGCTCAGGCCGGCGGCAGACGGCACGGCGATGCCCGAGTCGATACGGCGCTTCAGGCCGGCGACGCGGACCATGAAGAACTCGTCAAGGTTCGAGGCGAAGATCGCGGCGAAGTTGGCGCGCTCGAGCAGGGGCATGTCTTCGTTCTCCGCACATTCGAGCACGCGCTGGTTGAACTTGAGCCAGCTGAGCTCGCGGTCGAAGAAACGGTCCTTGGGCAGCGGTGCCTCGCCTTCCTGATCGACGCGGCGGTCGTTGTTGTCGTTTTCGGCAATATGCTCTGCGATTTGGCTGCGCAGAATTGCCTTCGAGGGTGCGTCAAATATCTGTGCCATAGCTTATATCGTAAGCTTTGGCGTGGCCGGAAAACGACTGAACGCGCCAGAATTCAACGGGTGTTCATGTTAGTTCGGTGTTGGTTGGTTTTGAGTGTGCTAGCGTCGCTCGCGACACGCCGTGAGCGGCGGTGAAACGAACGAAATCGAACATCGGACGGGTTCGATGTGAACGGTTCAGCTCGTTTTCCGATAGCCAGAAAGTGCGATTGAACAGTTGTGATAAAAAACGCACAACGACTCTCTGCAGGTTGCGAGAAACGGGAGTGATGAATAGATTATGAGGTACAAGAACAACTGAACAGAGCAGAGCCCACAAATAGTGTATGGTCACGAGGACTGTTACGTTGGACGGGCATTGGAAAGACTTACCGTTACAACGATGATGTTGTGCAGAGATTCTGCTCCAGTAGTTGAACTTGTAGAAAAGGCCCGCTCCGGCGGGCCTTTTCGTTTGTGTGTACAGTGGAGGGCATGACGGAAACACAGCGTACGCCAGAGGGGATGTCGTCGAAACCTCGTATCAAGCCGGCCGATGCCGAAGACGGCCGTCCGGTCTCTATCTCTGCGCGTCTCGGACGACTGCAATTCCACTATTCCGGCAAGTTCCGCGTGCTGCAGATTGCCGACATTCAGGATGGGCCGAAAGTCTCCAAAGACACCATCGCCCTGATTGAGGCCAGCCTTGATGCCACACGGCCTGATCTGGTGTTTTTCTCCGGCAACCAGATCGCCGGCTACGATCCGGCGTTCGCCGATTCATTCCGTAAACGTCGCTGGTGTAACGAACCTATTGCCGAATCCGCGCTGAACCATACCCGAGCGCTGGTGCGCAAGGCCATTGGCCAGTTCACTGAGCCGTTGGCGGCGCGCGGCATTCCGTGGGCCGTGACGTACGGCAACCATGATTTCCAATGCGGGCTAAGCAATGCGGAACTGGACGGTATCTATCGCGAGTTCCCCGGTTGTGTCAATCCGCCGAGTGAGACCTTGCCGAACCAGATTGCATACACCTGTGGAGCGGGTGGTGCTGTGCAGACGCTGTCTGGTGCCACTGGTTCCGGTGAACCAGGCACCTTCGCGCTGCCGGTTATGGACGTTGACCATACGCGCAATGTGCTGGGTCTGGTCATTCTTGACTCCGGCGATTACGTGCATGGCGGCGGCTTCGGCACACCATCGCCCGCAGCGCTCGCCTTCCTGAACGCCGTGCCCGACCGTATCGGTGCGAAATCAATGGTGTTCCAGCACATGCCGATGCCCGAGTATTACAACGTGCTGAAGCCGGTGGCGGCCAACGCGGCGTTTGCCATGCAGGGCTATCGTTCGCACGCCGATACCTACTACGTGCTGGACGAATTGCAAACCCAGCCCGGCGGATATTTGGGAGAAGGCATATCCTGCCCTGATACGTCAGACGAATTCGAATTGCTGCGCGAGGGGTATTTCGGCGTCGTAGCTGGTCATGATCATCGCAACGGTTTCGTCGGCGAACATGAGGGTCTGTTGCTTATCGCTACGCCAACCTGCGGATTCAATACGTACGGACCGGCTCCGGCCAAACGCGCCACGCGATTGATCGAATTTGATATCCGTCACCCTTACGAGCCGCGTACGCAATTGCTGGAGTTTGGCGAACTGGTGGGCAAGCCCAGTTCCAAACGCGCCTATACCTATGCGGTGAACCAGACCGCGCCTGGCGAGGGCGAGGGCGATGATTTGCTGCGCAAGCCGTCGCTATGGAGTCAACTGTCCGGTTTATTCAGGTAACCCGGTTTATTCAGGTAACTGTTCCTGATAGAGGCGGAAAGCGGCGCGAAGTATTCGAGGTTTCGGTGGCCTTCCGCTGTGTTGGACGATTAGTGGCAGAAATCCCGCGTCTCTTTCGTTGTGACGCGGGATTTCTGCCGGTTGGGCTATCGGTTGGATTGACTGGTATGTTTCAGCGAACGGCTTTGACCAGTGCCTCGGTGAGGTACTTGCCGGCGGCCATCACCAGCGGCGCATAGCGGCGTCCGGGGGCGGCACCCATGCGGCCGGTCGGGCCGGAAATCGAGATGGCGGCGATGACCTGGCCGGAGGCGTTGCGGATCGGGGCGGAAATCGAGCACACGCCCTCTTCGCGTTCGTTCACGGACTCGGACCAGCCGCGCTTGCGTACGGCGGCCAGCTTGGTGGCGGTGAACTTGGCGTGGCGCAATCCCTGGTGCAGACGGTCGGAATCCTCCCAAGCCAGAAGAATCTGGGCGGCGGAACCGGCTTCCATCGACAGCATGGCACCCACCGGAATGGAATCACGTAGGCCGGAGGTGCGTTCCACAGCGGCGATGCACACGCGCTGATCGCCTTGGCGGCGGTAAATCTGCGCAGACTCGCCAGTGCGATCGAGCAGGGTCTGCAGGATCGGGCCGGCGGCGGTCAGCAGACGATCCTCGCCTGCTGCGGCGGCAAGTTCGGCGAAACGGGAGCCGAGTACGAATCGGCCATGCTGGTCGCGCAGTACGAAACGGTGGCGTTCCAGTGCAATAGCCAAACGATGTGCGGTCGGTCGAGCGAGACCGGTGGCGGCCACAAGCTGGCCCAGCGTAGACGGGCCGGATTCCAGTGCGTCAAGAATCTTTACAGTTTTATCAAGGACGCCAACGCCGGAATGGATTTCCCCATCGTCCTTGGCGGTGGTGTCTTCAACCGGCTCGGACTCGGTCAAGCTGTTGTTCAATGGCTCTTCTTGGGAATCAGTCATAATAAGGGCGATTATGCCATCTCACATAGTGAAATAGCAAATTGGGGAAGTGTCTCACAGGGTGGCCATGAAGTTGAAAGGGCGTTCGTGGATGCCGAAGAGACATGTCTGGAGCGGAACCGAGTCATGACTAGGTCATGTTCGAGTCGTATCCGAGTCATATTGAGGCCATCATTTGACCGTATCTCAATATCCGGCATGCTCATGGCCGGGCCCATCGCAAGCACATAGGCTAATACCACGAACAAGGCGCGAACACAATACCTCGCGCGGAATTTTTTGGAGGAATCACTATGGGAACGACACTGGCCGAGAAGGTCTGGGCCGATCATCTGGTGCGCAAGGGCAGCGACGGAGCCCCTGATTTGCTGTACATCGATCTGATGCTCATGCATGAGGTCACCAGCCCGCAGGCGTTTGAGGGCCTGCGCTTGGCCGGCCGCAAGCCGCGTCACGTGGATCAGCTCATTGCCACCGAGGATCACAACACGCCGACCGTTGATATCGATCGCCCGAACCCGGATGAGACGAGCGCGTTGCAGTTGACGACTTTGGAGAAGAACTGCAAGGAGTTCGGCGTGCGCCTGCACCCGCTGGGCGACGCCGATCAGGGCATCGTCCACGCGTTCGCCCCGATTCTGGGCCTGACCCAGCCGGGCATGACCATCGTGTGCGGTGATTCGCATACGTCGACGCACGGCGCGTTCGGCGCGCTGGCGTTCGGCATCGGCACTTCCGAAGTCGAACACGTGATGGCCACACAGACGCTGTCTCTGAAGCCGTTCAAGACCATGGCCGTCAACGTCAACGGCAAGCTGCCCGCGGACGCGACGGCCAAGGACATCATTCTGGCGATCATCGCCAAGATCGGCACCGGCGGCGGCCAGGGTTACGTGATCGAATACCGTGGTGAGGCGATTCGCAACCTCACCATGGACGAGCGCATGACCGTGTGCAACATGTCCATCGAGGCCGGTGCGCGTGCCGGCATGATCGCGCCGGACGAGACCACGTTCGAGTACCTGAAGGGCCGTCCGCACGCGCCGGAAGGCGAGCTGTGGGATCAGGCCGTGGCGTACTGGAAGACGCTGAAGACCGATGACGATGCCGTATTCGACAAGGTGGTGGATATTGACGCCACCAAGCTCGGTCCATATGTGACGTGGGGCACCAACCCCGGCCAAGGTCTGCCGATCACCGCCTCCGTGCCGGAGCCGGGCAAGATCGCCGACGCCACCAAGCGCGCCGCCGCCGAACGTGCGATTACATACATGGGTTTGAAGCCAGGCATGCCGATCAAGGACATCGCCGTGGACACCGTGTTCATTGGTTCGTGCACCAACGGTCGTATCGACGATTTGCGCCAGGCCGCCGCGATTATGAAGGGCCACCGCAAGGCCGAGAACATCCACCGCGTGCTGGTGGTGCCGGCCTCCTCCCGCGTGCGTTTGCAGGCGGAGAAGGAAGGCCTCGATAAGGTGTTCAAGGACTTTGGCGCCGAATGGCGTAACGCCGGCTGCTCGATGTGCCTGGGCATGAACCCGGACAAGCTGGTGCCGAACGAGCGCTCGATTTCCACTTCGAACCGTAACTTCGAGGGACGCCAAGGCAAGGGCTCGCGCACGCATCTGGCGTCGCCGGCCGTAGCCGCCGCCACCGCCATCCGCGGCACAATCTCGTCTCCCGCCGATCTCTGAGTCAATACACGTGAGCCCCCTCTGACGAGGGGCTGTCAGTCGAAGACTGACTGGGGGAGAGATCCCCGAAAGGAAAATTGTTATGGAAAAACTCACCACACTGACCGGCGTGGGCGTGCCGCTGCGCCGCTCCAACGTCGATACCGACCAGATCATTCCCGCTGTGTTCTTGAAGCGCGTGACCAAGTCCGGCTTCGATGACGCCCTGTTCTACGCATGGCGCCGAGACCCGAACTTCGTGCTCAACAAGCCGGAATACGCCGGTAAGGGCCAGATTCTGGTCGCCGGCCCCGAATTCGGCATCGGCTCCTCCCGCGAGCACGCCGTGTGGGCGCTGCACGATTACGGTTTCCGCGTGGTCATCGCGCCGAGCTTCGCCGACATCTTCTACGGCAACACCGCCAAGAACGGCGTGCTGGCCGCGATTATGCCGCAGGAGTCCGTCGAACTCCTGTGGAAGCTACTGGAGGAAGAGCCTGGTCGTGAGATGACTGTCTCGCTGGAGACCCGCACTGTCACTTGCGGCGACGTGACCCTGCCGTTCGAGGTCAACGATTACGTGCGTTGGCGTCTGATGAACGGCTACGACGATATCGATCTGACGCTGCAGCACGAGGACGACATCGCCGCCTACGAAAAGATGCGCGCCGAAAAGTTCCCCTTCAAGCCCAAGACCATCCCCGCCAAGCACTGGCCCGAAGAAAAAATCGAGTCCGCCCGCGAGCCGGAGGACGCAGACTGGACAGGGCCGTTGACCGATCGAGGCATTATTTAGCCGCGATCGGCCTGCCGAGCTGCGACAGCAGCGAGGCCAGCATTGAGCCTCGCCGAAAGGCGAGTCCATAATTGCAGGCCCAGGGCCGTTGGCTCTGTGTCTGATTGAGATTATTGGGTCGCTCGCATCGCATCAGACAAAGGTCTCACTGGCTCTCGCCAGTGAGACCTTTTACGTATAGGGTCACTTCACGCAATCGTCTGGTTCCAATGCGGCAACTCGCTTAGCATCCCAAATACTTCCACCAACAACGCGAGAAAGTGCCATTCCCTCCTATCTCTTCTAGGGTGTGTTTGCACTATTTAAGTTTGCGCCAATATCACCGTACGAATCGTAGTATTCCAGACACGTACTTTGGCTGGGCAGCTCCGACGTTCATCATCTTTGTGGTAGCCAATGCCGCTTTCGCCATTATTTCGTTTGTCGGCGCGATGATGGGTTGAGTGTGCGTGTGCGCATGCAGGTTGGCTTATCGTTGAAGCATGAGTGATTTTGAGCCGTTTTACGATGTCAGCCGCAGCTACGAAGACAACTATGAGCAAGGGCCGTTCGGCGCGTTTGCCGAGGCGCTGAAGGATGGCAACGGTGCCGATGCCGCCGGAACCACCAGCGAGGGTGCCTCCGAGGGTGCCTTGGCCACCTTTTTGGGCCAGCCGGTCAATCTGCCTTTCGGCATTCCCGCAGGCCCGCTGCTCAACAGCCGTTTCACCACGGCCGCCTTCCGCATGGGTTTCGATCTGGCGACCTACAAAACCGTGCGTTCGCGCGCCTGGGGCTGCAACCCGTTCCCGAACGTGCTCGCCGTACACCCCAAGTCGGCGGACGGTTCACTGACGCCGGGCAGCGCCGAACTGGACGAAGGCGTGCTGGCCGACACCAACTATGAACAGCCGATTTCCATCTCCAACAGCTTCGGTGTGCCCTCGCAGAGCCCTGACGTCTGGCAGCCGGACATGCGCGCCGCCATCGAGGCCGCCGGTCCCGGTCAAGTGCTGGTCCCGAGCTTCCAAGGCTCGCGTGTGGAGGGCATGAGCGAGGAGGAATACATCGCCGACCATGCCACCACCGCCCGCCTGGTCAAAGAAACCGGTGCCAAGCTCATGGTGATGAACACCAGCTGCCCCAACGAGGGCCACAACCGCCTGCTATGCCACAATCCGCTGCTCGTGGGCCGCATCACCGAGGCCGTGAAGCAGGAGATCGGCGACATCCCGCTGATGGTCAAGCTCGCCTACATCCCCAGCGACGGCGACCTTGAACTCATGGTGCGTTCCACCGTGGGCCACGGCACTGTGCAGGGATTCAGCACCATCAATACGATTTCCGCCAAACTGGTCGATGCCAATGGCAATCAGGCCCTGCCCGGTGCAGGCCGTGATCGCTCCGGCGTGTGTGGCAATGCGATTCGTGGTGCCGGCCTCGACATGGTCGCCCGTCTGGCCGCGATCCGCGAGAAGCTCGGTCTTGATTTCAAGATCAATGGCGTGGGCGGCGTGGTTTCGCCGGCCGACTATCAGGCATACAGAAACGCCGGCGCGGATTCGGTGATGTCCGCAACCGGCGCGATGTGGGACGCCGAGCTGGCCCACAAGATCAAGGCGAGCCGGTAAATCGGCTCCAAAACAAGAAACAGCCTGTACGGGCCGTGATTCCCAGACAATTCCCAGCCAGTGCCCACGTTGCATTGAAACTGGTGTTGTTATATGTAATCACGGCCGAACAAGCTGCATAACTTAACCTCTTTCTTCTTCTCTCCTTTCTCTCCCCGGCGCCCATCACGCCGGGGTTTCTTTTTGCGGTGGGTACAGCCGTCTTACTCGGCCGCCGCCTTCATGGCCACGGCGCCGACGTAGTAGACCGGCTTGTCGAAGTTCGGCTGGAACAGGAAGTCCACGTTGGCGAGCTGGTCGATGGTGAAGCCGGCCTGAATCGCCATGGAAATCACGTTTGCCGCGCCGGAGATATCGGCCTTGGAACAGAACTGGCCGCCCTTGACCTTGCGGGTTTCCGGGTCCCAGGTCAGAATCGACGTGACTGGGGTGGTGGTGAGCATGAAGTCCGGGCGATAATCCTCGGTGAGCGAGGTCTCGCGGACCGTGAGCCCGCGGCGTTCGGCACCGGCGCGGGTCAGGCCGGAGGCGGCGAGCGAGAGATCGTACAGCTGTACGGCGGACGTGGCCTGCGTGCCCATGTACTTCACGGTCGGCGTCTCGATGTTGCGGCCCACCAGCAGGCCCTGGCGCACCGCGTTGGTGGCCAGCGGAATGTAATCGTGCTGGCCGGTGGGGTTGTAGAACACGGTGGCGGAGTCGCCGGCGGCGTACACGCCCGGCGCGGACGCCTGCATGTAGTCGTCGACCACGATCGCGCCGTTCGGCAGCATGTCCACCTTGCCCTTGAGCAGGTCGGTGTTCGGCAGGAAGCCGACGGCCAGAATCGCCATTTCGGCCGTGTACTCGCCCTTTTCGGTGACCACAGTGACGGTGTCGTCGTCATTGTCGCGGAACTCGACCACCTTCTGGCCGAGCGCGAGCGTGACGCCGTGCTCCTCGAACGCGGCCGCCACCTGATCGGTGATGGTCTTATCGAAATTATTGGCCAGCGGGCGATCAAGGCCGTCGACCAGCGTGGTCTTGACGCCGGTGACGCTGAACTGCTCGGCGATTTCCGCGCCGATATAGCCCGACCCGATCACCACTGCCGACTTGGCGGTTTTCGCCTTTTCCTTGATGGCGATGGCGTGATCCCAGTTCTTGCACAGCAGCACATGCGGGCTGTCGATGCCGGGGATCGGCGGGATGACCGGGCGCGAGCCGGTGGTCACGACCAGTTTGTCGAAAGCGAGGGTCTGTTCGGCGGGGTCTCCGGCCTCGTCCAGCGCGCGGTAGGTGAGGGTTCTGGCGTCGAGGTCCACGGACGTCACGTCGGTGCGCATATGCATGGTCGCGCCGGCTTCGGCCAGAGCGGCAGGGGAGGAGTAGAACATTTTCTTCGGGTCGGATACGTGGTCGCCCACCCACAGGGCGATGCCGCAGGAGAGGAAGGACAGCGTACCGTTGCGCTCGAAAACATGGACGGTCCAATCGGGGTGCTCGGCGAGAATCGAGGTGGTGGCGAACGTGCCGGCGTGCGTGCAGCCGATGACGGCGACTGTGGTCATGAATGCTCCTTTGCTTGTGGACATGGCGTCTGATGCCATTGCCCTGAATCGTAGCGTAGAAGTATGGAGAACGCCGTGGCGGCAAATGTGAGGAAGATCACGTTATCGGTTTGATTCGACGGGGGTATGGGATCCGTTGTGCACGGTGATCAAAGTTCGGCTGGGGTGCATTTCACGGAGTCGGCACATGGCTTATGGCAAACTGGACGGTAGCATTTTTTGAATCTTGATTGATTGAGGAGAGTGGCGTGGCTGAGAATCCGGATGACGTGTTGCATGTCGAGGGCGGCAAGCCTTTGAATGGCACGATCAAGGTGCGTGGCGCGAAGAACTTCGTGAGCAAGGCGATGGTCGCCGCGTTGCTGGCACCGGGCAAGTCGGTGCTGAAGAACGTGCCGGAGATTCGTGACGTGCATGTGGTGTCCGATTTGCTACGTCTGCACGGCGTGGACGTGGATGTGGACGGTGCGAACGGCATTGTGACCATCGACGCCTCGCGTGTGCAGCTGGCCGATGTGGCCGACGTGGATACACTGTCCGGTTCGTCGCGCATCCCGATCCTGTTTTCCGGCCCGCTCGTGCACCGTTTGGGTGAAGCGTTCATTCCCGCGTTGGGCGGCTGCGCGATTGGCGGACGTCCGATTGACTTCCATCTGGAGACGCTGCGCAAGCTGGGCGCCACGGTGGACAAGGAACACAAGGACGGCATCCACATCACCGCGCCCAACGGCCTGCACGGCGCGAAGATCCACCTGCCCTACCCGTCGGTGGGCGCCACCGAGCAGACTTTACTGGCGGCCGTGCTGGCCGAGGGCAAGACCGAACTGTCGGGCGCGGCCACTGAGCCGGAGATCATGGATCTGGTGTGCGTGCTGCAGAAGATGGGCGCAATCATTTCTGTGGACGTTGATCGCACCTTCCGCATCGAGGGTGTCAAGGAACTGCAGGGGTACACGCACACGTCGCTGACGGATCGCATCGAGGCGGCGTCCTGGGCGTCCGCCGCGCTCGCCACGCACGGTGACATTTTCGTCAAGGGTGCCACCCAGCCGGAGATGATCACGTTCCTCAACGTGTTCCGCAAGGTGGGCGGCAAATTCGAGGTGACGGACAAGGGCATTCGTTTCTGGCATCCGGGCGGGGACTTGAAGCCCGTGGCGATCGAGACGGACGTGCATCCCGGGTTCATGACCGACTGGCAGCAGCCGCTCGTGGTGGCCCTGACCCAGGCCAACGGCCTGTCGATCGTGCACGAGACCGTGTACGAGAACCGTTTCGGCTTCACCAAGCCGCTGGTCGAGATGGGTGCCACCATCCAGTTGTACCGCGAGTGCCTGGGCTCGCTGCCGTGCCGTTTCCGGCAGCGCAACTACAAGCATTCCGCCGTGATCTTCGGACCGACCCCGCTGACCGGACGCGACATTGACGTGCCGGACCTGCGTGGTGGGTTCAGCCATCTGATCGCGGCCTTGGCCGCGTCAGGCCCCTCGGACGTGCACGGCATCAGCCTGATCGACCGAGGCTACGCCGACTTCCGCGGCAAACTCGAAGCGTTGGGTGCCGACTTCGATTAATTCGGCCGTTCCTCGGCTCCCCTCTCTGAGGGGAGCCACAATTTTCTACAACAGCCCGTCCGCCTCGAGCGCGGCGGCCATGCGGTCGAAGCATTCCTCCAGTAGCGGGTAGGGCATGGCGAAGTTCATACGCACGCAACCGCGCCCGACCTCGCCGCATTCACGGCCGTCCGTCAACGCCACGTTGGCCTTCTTAAAGAAATAGTCGGCCGGGTCATCGATGCCCAGTGACGAGAAATCCAGCCACGCGATATACGTGCCCTGCGGCTCCACATAGCGCACCTTGGCGAATCTCGTGCGCATCTGCTCGTTGACCAGCGCGATATTGCGCTCGATATATGCCATCACGCCCTCGAACCATGCCGCGCCGCCGTCATAGGCCGCAGTGGTGGCTATGGCACCGATGGTGGCCGTCTGGTGCTCGGACCATTCCGCGTTCCTCATCCATAGTTCCAGATCGTCCGGATTGGTGAGAATCACCTGCGCGCACTTGGTGCCGGGAATGTTGAACGACTTCGAGGCTGAAGTGGAGGTGAAAGCCTGCATGGCCGTCTGCCGGTTGATTGAGGCGAATGGCACATGCGTGTGGCCTTGGTAGACGAACGGCGCGTGAATCTCATCGGAGAATATACGCACGTTGTACTTGGCGGCCAGATCGGACAATCGCAGCATTTCCTCGCGCGTCAATACCTTGCCGATCGGGTTGTGCGGGTTGCACAGCACGAAGGCATGGCAGCCGTTCGCGAACGCCTGCTCAATGGCGTCGAAATCGAACAGCCATTCATCATTGCGCCCGCTGCTCTCGCCGGCGCCCGCGCACAGCATCGGAATCTCAAGGACCTCCACGCCATACAGACGCGGCACGCTCAGGAACGGCATATAGGCCGGAGTCGGTACCACGATGGAGTTGCCGGCGCGCACGATCTCGCGCAGGAACACTTCGAACGCCTCCAGCACGTCCGGCACCGGGCGGATGCACGTCGGATCCACATCCCAGCCGTAGCGGCGCTGCCATGCGGCGCACGAGCGGGCGACCTCCTTCTTCCACGGGTCGGGAATGTAGCCGAGCGCGCCACGTTCGGTGGCCTCTTCGATGGCTTCGGCCACGCATGGTGCCAGACCGTAATCCATCTCGGCGATGAATGCGCCGATGCAGCCGGGGTAGCGGGTCCATTTATCCGAACCGACCTGCTTCAGATCCTCGATGGTCGTCACGTCGATGTGATTGGCATCAAAGCAAGAGACGCCGGCGGTTGCGTTGCTCACAGTCGTTGACTGGGGAATGTTGTTCATGCTCATAACATGTCATTGTTCCTGGTACAGAAGGGCCGCTCAACGGTCTGGCTCCCCGAAATCGTGATGGCGCTCGCAAGCTTGCTTATCGCTGTGCGACTACTTGGCACTCAAATATTTGAGTGACGTGCGCTCGAGCTCCTCGAGCAATGAACCAAGCGCGGGGCGATGGTCGCCGGCACGAGTCACGATGCCGACCTCGCGCGCCGCAAAATCGTCGGCAATGGGACAGGCCACCAGATCGCCCTGCAAGTTGATATGCGTATCGAGCGCCGGCACCAGCGAGACGCCCATACCAACCTCGACCAGGTTCTGCGTGGCCCAGTAATCATCCGTGCAGTGGCGGATATCCGGCTTGAATCCGGCACGGGTGGCCAGTTTCACCAAATTTGCGCGGCAGGTGGGGCAGCCGGCGATCCAATGCTCGTCTTTGGCGGCGGACAGCGGCACAGGTTCGCCGGTCTCCTCGAATCGTTTGGCGATGCCGCTGGAGCGGCGCACCAGCAGTCGCATCGGATCGTAACCCAGCGAATGGAAGGTCAGGTCGTCGCCGATGTGCAGGAAGTTCGGGATGCTGCTGTAGCGGAACACGGCGGCGGTATCGGCCTTGCCTTGGGAAATCAGACCGATCGCCTCCGGCGGCTCCATCTGAATCAGGCTCAGCTCGATGTCCGTGAACATACTGAGCTTGACCACGGTACGGGCCGCGATAGTAGAGCAGATTGACGGTGGGGCCACCAAATGCAGGTGATCAAACCGATGATGCCGATAATCCTCGACTTCACGGGCCGCCCGCTCCAGCCGATCGGCGATGGCCTCGCCGTGGCGGGCGAGCATCGAACCGGTGGCGGTGAGTTCCACGCCATGCGAGGTGCGTTGCACCAGAGTCGAACCGCACTGTGCCTCCAGCTTTTTGATCTGCTGGCTGATGGCCGGCTGCGACCAACCCGTGGCCTTGGCCGTGGCGGAGAACGAACCATACTGTTCGATTTGCCACAACGTGACCAATGATTGGGGGTTGAGCGTGGCCATAGGTACCTCTTTCGTGCCTTTTCGTGCCTTTTCGTGCGGTGATTCAATTATGGCCGGGCGGCAGGATGTGGCGTGCGCGCCGATCGTCAGTCCTCGAACTGCTTGGCGAGCGGAACCATCAGCACGGTGAGCACGGCGAACAGGGCGGTGGTGATGAACAGCACGATGGCGACCGGCATTTGGTCGTAGGCCCAGCCGTACACCATCTGGCCGAGCGGCTGGGCACACATGCTCACGGCCGCGGCCATGGACATCACTTTGCCGGCCATTGCCTCGGGCGTACTGAGCTGGATGGCGGGCACGGCGATGAGATTCGTGAAGCAACTGGCGACCATCGTGCCGCAGGTGAATACGATCAGCACCACGAGTTTGGTCCATGCGTCGACCGGCAGCAGGAACACAATACCCTGTGGGACCATGGCCAGCGTAAGCGTCGCCATCAGCCCCGGCAGCCAGCGCATCGTGAGCTTGGCGGCGAACAGGCCGGCGATGAATGCGCCCGCCACGCCGGAAACACCGATCAGGCCGTCGGCGATGCCGTAGACAGTGGCGTCGAAGCCGAGCACTGTACGAATCGTGTACGGGAAGCCGACGCCGGAATAGCCGATAAGCACAAAGTTGAGCGCCGCCGCGAACAACAGCAGTCTGAACACGTTCGGCCGGTCCTTGATGAGGAATCGCACGCCTGCCTTGAGGTCTTCAAGTGGGGTGGGCAGCTCCTCGTCGCCGCGATCCGGGGCACTGAGGCGGATGAAGCATTCGAGCGCGGCTGCGCCGGCGAAGCTTGCGATGGCGATGATCATCATGAGACGGATGCCGAACATCGCATACAGCACGCCGCCGAGGAAGCTCGGCAGCAGACTGCTTAGTTGTTGGACCTGATTGATCACGGCCATGCCTTGGCGCATGGTGGCCGGGCCGTACTGCCGGAACATCTGGGGGAGTGCGGCCTGCACGGTCGGGGTTTCGAAGGCGCCGAGCACGGCGAGCAGCACCTGCATGGTGGCGATGGCTACGATATGGAAGCCCGTGGTGGCGAAGACGATGGCGCTCGCCAGCACGAGCACGGCGGAGATGGCGTCGAGCGCCACCATGATGGTGCGGCGGTTGACGCGATCGGCCAGCACGCCTCCGAACGGGGAGAGCAGGATGGTCGGCACGATGGAGATGGCCAGCACCGAGGCGAAGATGGTGGCTGAGCCGGTTTCGTCCAGCACACACATCGACATCGCGAATCGCAGCATCACATTGCCGAACAGCGAGATGCCTTGTCCGGCGACCAGCAGCACGAAGTCGCGGGACAGCAGCGGGCGTTGGGTGGCGGTGCCGGCGATGTCATTCTCGGGTTTCACTGTGCTATTCATTCTGAGCCTTTCTCCGGCTCCCCTGCGAACGTCATCATGCCCTTCGCGGCGACCGTGATGAGCTCGTCATCGAAAATCGGCACGCCGATCGCGTCGAGCATGGTGGCCAAGCAGCGGATGCGATGCTCCATTTCGGGCAGGGTCACCGGGTAGAAATACGGCATCAGCCAATAATTCGGCAGCAACGAAAGCAGCTCTGCGGCCTCGCGCGGATACTCGGTGGGGATGGAGCCATCCTTGACGCCCGCCTCGATCAGCGGCAGGAAGCGTTCGGGCAGATGCTTGCTCCATACCTGCATATTCGCGGCGAACGAAACCGGATCGCTCAGCATCGGCATGGCGGCTCGCATGATCTGCACGTGGTCTTGCTTGGTCATCGAATGCCGCCATAGCACGCGGAACTTTTCGAGGGCGGTAAGGTCAGTGCGATTCATGACGGATTCGTTGAAGTCGTCCTGCATATTGTTGTCTCGGTTGGTGAGCTCTTCGAGGATGGCTTCCTTGGATTTGAAGTGATGGTAGATCGCGCCTTTGGAGAGGTCGCCGAGCTCGTCCACGATGTCCTGGATGGAGGTGTGCTCATAGCCCTGGGCCATGAACAGCCGTTGTGCGGCGTCGAGGATGCGGGTGCGCGTCACCTCGGGGTGAGCGTTACGTGCCATGGTGGCCTCCCTACTGTGCTTGATGTTGCAGATCACTATAGATACCGACCGACGGTATGTATAGCGGTTTCGGCGAGCCTCCAACGATTCCGGCGATTGTCGCCTACCCTTTTTCGCTTGGTATCTTTCGGCTGTGTGCTTGCCCCCGCCAGCAGGGGCAGCATATAGGCATACCAGGGCGCAAGTGTCGCCGTTCTCAGTATCCTTAGAAGAATGAGTCCTGAAGCCTTAAGTGAACTGATTTCCAGCATTGCCCACAACCTCGTCGCCGCCGGCCAGGCCGGCGCGTTGACCGACGAGCTGATTCCGCCCGTCGACAAGCTCGCCGTGATGCGCCCGAAGGACCGTGCGCATGGCGACTGGGCCTCCAACATCGCCATGCAGCTGGCCAAGAAGGCCGGCATGAAGCCGCGCGATCTGGCCGAGCCGTTCGCCGCCGCGCTCGCTGAAGCCGACGGCATTGCCAAGGTCGAGGTGGCAGGCCCCGGCTTCATCAACATCACGCTTGACTCCGCCTCGGCCGCCGCCGTGGTGGACACCGTACTCGCCGCCGGTGCCGTGACCGACGCCGACAAGCATCTCAACAAGGTCAACGAATACGGCCGCAACGACCATCTGGGCGGCCAGACCCTGAATCTCGAGTTCGTCTCCGCCAACCCCACCGGTCCGATTCACATCGGCGGCACCCGTTGGGCTGCCGTCGGCGATGCCATGGCCCGCGTGCTCGAGGCCAACGGCGCCAAGGTGGTGCGCGAATACTACTTCAACGACCACGGCGAACAGATCAACCGCTTCGCCAAGTCGCTGGTCGCCGCTTGGGCCGAGGCCAATAACTTGGGTGAGGCCGGCTACCAGACCGAAACCCCGTGCGACGGCTACAAGGGTGCCTACATCAACGAGATCGCCGCCCGTGTTCAGGCCGAAGCCGAGTCCGACGGCGTGGACCTGACCGCACTGGCCCACCAGGATCAGGGCCTGAACGATGACGGTGAACCGCTCGGCGAGGCCGATACCGAAGTGCGCGAGGAATTCCGCAAGCGCGCCGTACCGATGATGTTCGACGAGATTCAGAAGTCCATGAAGGACTTCCGCGTGAACTTCGACGTCTGGTTCCATGAAAACAGCCTGTACGCCGACGGCAAGGTCGACGCCGCCATCGAAGAGCTCAAGTCCCGCGGCGACATCTTCGACAAGGACGGCGCCACTTGGTTTGAATCCACCAAGCACGGCGACGACAAGGACCGTGTGATCATCAAGTCCAATGGTGAGTTCGCCTACTTCGCCGCCGACATCGCCTACTACTGGGACAAGCGCCATCGCGCCGAAAACTCGGCCGACGTGGCCATCTACATGCTTGGCGCGGACCACCACGGCTACATCGGCCGCATGATGGCCATGTGCGCGGCCTTCGGCGATGAGCCCGGCAAGAACATGCAGATTCTCATCGGCCAGCTGGTCAACGTGATGAAGGACGGCAAGCCCGTGCGCATGTCCAAGCGCGCCGGCAACGTCGTGACCATCGACGACCTGGTCTCCGTGGTCGGCGTGGACGCCGCCCGCTACTCGCTGGCCCGCTCCGATTACAACCAGAACTTCGACATCGACTTGGCCCTGCTCGCCTCGCACACCAACGACAACCCGGTGTACTACGTGCAGTACGCGCACGCCCGCTCCAAGAACGTGGACCGCAACGCAGCCGCTGCCGGCATCAGCTACGAGGGTGCCGACCTGGCCCTGCTCGACACCGAGGCCGACGGCGAAGTGCTCGCCGCCCTCGCCCAATTCCCGAGCGTGCTCGCCACTGCGGCCGACGACCGCCAGCCGCACAAGGTGGCCCGTTACCTCGAAGAACTGGCCGCCACCTATCACAAGTGGTACAACGTAGAGCGCGTGGTGCCGATGGCCCTGACCGATCCGGAAACCCGTGGCGACGACGAGGCTCGCAAGGCCTTGGAGATTGCCAAGAACCCGGAGCCGGCCCGTGCCGCCGCCCGCCTGAAGCTCAATGACGCCGTCCAGCAGGTCATCGCCAACGGCCTCGACCTCCTCGGCGTCACCGCCCCCGAAAAGATGTGATTATGCCTATTTCTCCAATTTGGCCGGCCGCTACGGCTGTGAATGCCGAAGGCTCCATCGAATTTCATGGTCGTACCGCCGAATCGCTGCTTGACGAGTTCGGCTCGCCGCTCTATCTCATCGACACTGATGAAGTAGTCGCACGTGCTAGGCACTTCGTGCGCGCTGCCGCCGAAGCATTCAACACCTCCACTACGCACGTGAGCTTTGCCGGCAAGGCGTTCCTGTCCAAAGAAGTCGTGCGATTGGTCACCGAGACCGGCATGTTTGTGGACACTTGCACGATGGGCGAGATGAAAATCGCCCTCGCCGCTGGCGTTCCCGGACGTCGTCTGGTGCTGCACGGCAACAACAAGTCCGATGAGGAAATCGCGCTGGCCATCGAACAGGGCTTCGCCAAAATCGTGATCGACGAGCCCGACGAGCCGGAGCGCGTTGCTGCCATCGCCCGCAAGCTCGGCAAACGCGCCCGTGTGATGCTGCGCGTCACCGTCGGTGTCCACGCCGGCGGCCACGAGTACATCTCCACTGCTCACGAGGACCAGAAGTTCGGCGTGCCGCTGCTGGCCGCCGGGGCCGACGCCGCCGTGCTCGACGTGCTGAACGACCTCAAAGACGTGACGCCTGCCGCTACCAACGCGCGTATCTCTGCGACGCATTCCCCGGAAAATGGCGCGGAAAAGACCGAGAAATCAGAGCGCGAGCTGCACTACGACGTCAAGTACCCGTACGACCTGAGCCACGAGGAAGTCTCCGACACAGACAAGGCGCTGGCCGCCGCGATGGAAGCCATTGCGGACGGTCCGTCCATCGCCGTGCTCAAGACCATCCTCGCCAACCAGGACGTACTCGAACTGGTCGGAGCCCACTCGCACATCGGCTCCAACATCCACGATGCGGACGCCTTCATTCACGCAGCCAAGCGCATGATGCTGCTGCGCAAGACCCTGTGGGCCACCGACGCCTACATCCTGCCCGAAATCGACCTCGGCGGCGGCTACTCCGTGGCCTACACCGATGGCGAAGATTCAATGGACATTGACGTGGAACTCACTCGCTTGGCGGATGCGGTCAACAGCACCAACCGTGCGCTCGGCATGCCCGCCCCGGCCATCAGCTTCGAGCCCGGCCGCTACATCGTGGCGCCCGCCGGCGTAACCCTGTACCGCGTGGGCACCATCAAGCACGTGCACTTGTCCGATGCCAAAGACAGTGACGGCAACCCGATTGCCGAGCGCGTGTATGTGTCTGTGGATGGCGGCATGTCCGACAACATTCGCCCGGCACTCTACGGTGCCGACTACACCGCGCGTCTGGCGAATCGCACCGGTTCCGCTGAAACGATGCTTGCCCGTGTGTGCGGTATGCACTGCGAATCCGGCGACATCGTGGTTCACGAGGTGCAGTTGCCCGCCGATTTGAAGCGCGGTGACATTCTCGCCGTGCCGGTTACCGGCGCATACGGCCGCACCATGGCCAGCAACTACAACCAAGCGCTGATTCCGGCGGTGGTTGCTGTCAGCGAGTCCGGCGCGCACGTCATGCTCCGCCGCCAGACCGTAGACGACCTACTCAACCTCGACGTCAGCGAGTAATCAGCGTGCAGAGGTGAGCGCCTGACAGTCTGTAATGTGCGGCCAAAACCGTCATAATACGAAAAGGACCGTCAGCTTGATGAGTACTTTCGGTCTGCTGTCGGAAATAATCCGTAAAATAGCGGTGGGATATAGAAAACTTTTTGGAAGGACCCTGAATTGGCTCGCAACAACGAAACCCCGATTCGCGTAGGCCTGCTTGGTGCCGGCACCGTCGGCTCCCAGACCGCCCGCCTGATTGTCGAGCAGAAGGACGAACTGTCCGCTCGTATCGGCCGCCCGGTCGAACTGACCGGCGTCGCCTGCCTCGACCCGAAGGAAACTGAGAAGTTCCCGTGGATCGACCAGTCCATCGTCACCACCGATACTTTGAGCGTGGCCACCAACTCGGACATCGTCATCGAGCTCATCGGCGGCACCACCGTGGCCCGCAAGTTCGTGCTTGCCGCCATCGAATCCGGTGCTTCCGTGGTCACCGCCAACAAGGCGCTGCTGGCCAAGTACGGCCCGGAGATCTACTCCGCCGCCGAGGCCAAGGGCGTCGACATCTACTTCGAGGCCGCTGTGGGTGGCGCGATTCCGTTCCTGCGCCCGCTGCGCGAGTCCCTGGTCGGCGACAAGGTGACCAGCATGCTCGGCATCGTCAACGGCACCACCAACTACATCCTCGACGAGATGACCACCAAGGGTCTCCAGTTCGACGACGTGCTCAAGGACGCCCAGGCCAAGGGCTACGCCGAAGCCGACCCGACCGGCGACATCGAAGGCTACGATGCTGCCAACAAGGCCGCCATCATGGCCACCCTCGGCTTCCACACCTCCGTGACCATCGACGATGTGTCCGTTGAGGGCATCACCAAGATCACCGCCGACGACATCGCCGCCGCCACCGCCGAGCACAAGGTCATCAAGCTGCTCGCCGTGGTCGAGAACGGCGAGGCCGGCGTCTCCGCCCGCGTCTACCCGGCCCTGATCGACGAGAACCACCCGCTGGCCTCCGTGCACGGCTCCTTCAACGCCGTGTTCGTCAAGGCCGAGGCCGCCGACGACCTCATGTTCTACGGCCGTGGCGCCGGCGGCGCTCCGACCGCCTCCGCCGTCGTGGGCGACGTGGTGACCGAAGCCCGCCACATTGCTGCTGGCTGCACCGGCCCGTCCATCCCGCTGTACAAGAATCTGCCGAAGGCTCCGATTACCGCCTCCAAGGCTGCATTCGCCGTGCGCTTCCTGATCCACGACAAGCCGGGCGTGCTGGCCGCCATCGCCGCCGAGTTCGCCAAGAACGGTGTCTCCATCAACGGTGTGAACCAGGATCTGAAGCCCACCATGACCGACCCCGGCTACGACGGCGAGATTCAGCAGTTGCGCATCGTGACCCACCTGACCGACGAGGAAACCCTGCGCAACACCGTCAAGGCCGTGCAGGCGCTCGACTTCGTCACCGGTGACCCGTCCATCCTGCGCGTGCTGGACTGACACCGTCTAGGCTCCCTCTGATGAGGCGGTCGAACGGCTGCCCGTGAGTTGAAAGCTGAATACCCAAGCTCCCCTGACAAGGGGAGCTCCTTTTTAAGGAACAACCATGAACCCAATCTGCAATAGCGTTCACGTGCGCGTGCCCGCCACGTCCGCCAACCTCGGCTCCGGCTTCGATACCGTGGGTCTGGCGCTCGACTACCATGACGAGCTCACTTTCACGCTCAACGACGACCCGAACGACGGCATTGCCCACGTGATCATCCACGGCGAGGGTGCCGACGCCCTCCCATGCGACGAAACCCACCTCGTGGTCTCCACCTTCCGCCGTGCCTGTGCCACGTTCGGCCTCGGCCGACTCGGCTTCACGCTGGAAGCGACCAACAACATCCCTCAGGCTCGTGGCATGGGCTCTTCCGCCGAGGCCATTGTGGCCGGCATCGCCGCCGCCGCGGCCTTCGCCCAGACCGGTGACCTCAACCGTCCGGCCATCTTCGATATGGCCGCCCAGATCGAAGGCCACCCGGACAATGTGGCCCCGGCTGTGTTCGGTGGCCTGACCGTCTCTTGGGACTTCGAAACCGCAGAAGGCGTCGGCTCGGTCGCCGTTCCTGGTGGTGAACCGCTGCACGGCGGATTCCACGCCGTCAACTACCCGGTGGACCCGTCCATCACCGCCGCCGTGTTCGTGCCCGACTATGAGCTGTCCACTGAGAAGGCCCGTCAGGCGCTGCCTAGGGAACTGCCATACAAGGACGCCGTCTACAACGTGTCTCGCGTGGGTCTGCTGCCCGCTGCGATGAATCCCATGGTGCTGGCTCAGGCCGCCCAGCAGGGCAAGTCCGGCGTCGCCGCTGCCCCGGCTCAGGATGCCGATACGTGCGCTTGCTCTGGCGGAACCCGTGAATCGGCGTTCGCCGACGAGCTTGCGGCCGCTCAGGCCCAGTCCAACGCGCTGCTGTTCACCGCCACGCAGGACAAACTGCACCAGCCGTATCGCGGTGCCCTGATGCCGCCGTCCACCGAGCTCATTGCGCTCTTCCGCTCCAAGGGCTATGCCGCCGCAGTCTCCGGTGCCGGCCCCTGCGTGCTCGTGCTGCATTACGGCAACGCCCGCGAAGCCATCGACCAGATCGCATCGGAGCAGCTTGCTTCCGGCCACTGGCGTGTGCTTCACCTGCCCATCAACACCGCCGGCGTCGAAATCGAGCGTCGCTAAGTCGAGGAGAAGGCTCCCGCTGGCGGGAGCTGGCCGCCGCAGGCGGTCTGAGAGTGGTCCGCCATACCGGCAGAGACCACCCTCAGTCTCACTTCGTTCGACAGCTCCCGCCAGCGGGAGCATAAGGACTTAAGTCATGCCCATTCCACTAATTCTTGCTTCCAAGTCCAAGCCTCGCCGTGACGTGCTGTATTCGGCGGGTATCTGCCCCACAATTCGCGTCTCGCATGTGGATGAGCCTGCTGCGCTGGAAGCGGCCGCCCGTGAAGAAGGCGTCACCGTCGACGATTTGAGCATCAAGCAGCGCGTGATGATTCTGGCCGCGGCCAAGGCCGAGGCCGTTCATCGTGCGTATCGTGATGTGGCCGATACTGCAGCCGCTGCGACCGGTGACCGCGTGATCGCCTACCCGCTCAAGGCCAAGGAAATCAAGGATTCGGAACGCGAAGCTGCCGTCGAAGACTTGCGTGAAGCCGCCGCTGGCAAGCCCATTGACTATTCCAAGGCGGAAATCGCCACCACGCGCGACTTCTCCGGCATCGATATGCCGACCGTCACCGAACCCATCGCCACCGCTATTGCCGGACAGCCGGGACTGACCGAGGCGACAGTCGGCCCGCTGATTCTCGGCTGTGATTCGATGTTCCTCTTGGGCGGCGAATGCTACGGCAAGCCGCACAGCGAAGCCGTGGCCCGCGAACGACTGAAGCGCATGAGCGGCGCGACCGGCGAACTGTGGACCGGCCACTGCCTGATCGATTTCGCGACCGGGCGTACCGTGCGCGGCGCAAGCCACGCCAAAGTCCATTTCGGCGAATTCACCGATGCCGACGTCGAACGGTACATTGCCACTGGCGAGCCGCTGGAAGTCGCCGGATCGTTCACGCTGGAAGGCTTCGGTGGTGCGTTCATCGACAGTATTGAGGGCGATCCGCACGGCATCATCGGCCTCAGCTTGCCGCTGGCCCGGCATCTGGCCGGCGAACTGGGCATCACGTGGACTGACCTGTGGAATGTCGGCCGTGGTGAACTGGAACCGGAAAGCAAGGCATCGGGCAACCAGCACGCTGGCATTCTGCCGCCGGTCGAAAACGTACACCAGCCCGGCGATGGCTGGGTGGACTGCGCCTGCGGCCGCAAGCATTGGGGCACCAACGGTGCTTCCGGTATTCTGCTGGCTCGTCGCGACCCGGTGAGTGGCAAGGTGACCCACGTGGTCATGCAACATCGCGCCGCGTGGAGCGCCGAAGGCGGCACGTGGGGTATTCCCGGCGGTGCCACCGCGGACGGCGAATCGCCCATCGAGGGCGCGCTGCGCGAAAGCTATGAGGAAGCCAACATCACTCCCGAAGACATCGAGGTAGTCGGCTCCTACCGCGAGGACCACGGCCCGTGGGCCTACACCACCGTGTTTGCCTTCGAAAAGCCCGGCCACACCGTCGAGCCCAAGGCAAACGACGACGAAAGCATGGAAATCTGCTGGGTCCCGATTGACGACGTGCCCAACCGCAAGCTCCTCACCGCTATGAAGACCGACTGGCCCCGCTTCGCCGCCCGCCTGGACGAGTTGGCTACCGCGCAATAATGCGCGTAGCGCCTGAATGCAATGCTCATAATGACCGGCACCGAATAGTGGTTGCCGGTCATTAATCATTTGCGTATCTCTAATCCTTGCGGATGAGGAGCGGGCCGGTAATCCAGAAAGGTTCATACCGCAGCCCGATGGTCGGCTGGGCGTTCGCTCCGTACGCTCGGGAGTATGAATACAGCAGCATCGCAATTGCAGCAGCCTCAGCCGGCGCCGGGACCGGCGGCTCAGCCTCAGCAGTCTCAGCAACCCCAACAGTTCCAGCAGCCGGCATCGCACACCCAGCAGTGGGCCCCGGTCATCGAGGCCCATGACCTGGTCATGGACTACACCGCCAGCATGGCCCGCGCACAGGCCGGGCACGGCGTCACCGGCGTGATACCAGCCGGCACGGGAGCCGGTTATGCGTCGGCGAATCCCGCTGCGGCCGGACCGGGTGCCATTCAGGCCGGCCAGCCATCCCAGCCAGCCCAGCCCGGCTTCGCCATGCCGACCATGCACACGCTCGCCCTGAACCACGTGAACTTCACGCTCCGGGAGGGCGAGACGGTAGCCGTGATGGGCCCGTCCGGCTCCGGCAAATCCACTTTGCTGCACGCGCTCGCCGGCATCATTAAGCCGACCGCCGGCACCGTCATCTTCCGTGGTGCCGACCTGAGCCGCATGAGCGACGCCGAGCGCACCAAACTGCGCCGCAACGACTTCGGCTTCGTCTTCCAGTCCGGCCAGCTGCTGCCCGAACTGCCGGCGGTCGAAAACATCGCCCTGCCGATGATGCTTGACGGCATGCCCTACCGCACCGCCACCGACACGGCGATCCTGTGGCTGGAACGCATGGGATTGCGCGCGCTCGCCACGCACCGGCCGGGGGAGATGAGCGGCGGACAGATGCAGCGCATCGCCATCGCCCGTGCACTCGCCGTCAAACCTGCCGTGGTCTTCGCCGACGAGCCGACCGGCGCGCTCGACCAAGCCACCGGCCGCGAGGTCATGGGCATTCTCATGGCCGCCGCGCGGGACAACGGTTCCGCCGTGGTCGTCGTCACCCACGACCCCAACGTCGCTTCGTTCTGCGGCCGTACCGTAATGATGCAGGACGGCCGTCTGCACCAGACAGACGCCAACCCCAACTCCGCCCCCGCTGGCGGGGGCTGTCAGCCGCAGGCTGACTGGGGGTGGCCCGAGGGCGCTGAACCACCCTCAGCCTCGCTACGCTCGGCAGCTCCAGCCGGCGGGAGCGAAACCACCGCAGGAGGCACGCGATGAGCACGTTCGCCCTCTGGCGGCTGTTTCACCGCCCCGGCTTGCGCGGCAGCGCCGGCCACACCTCGATGCTGGCAATCATCGCCTTCGCCGCAGCCACCACCATCTTCCTCACCGTGCTCGGCGGCGTACACGGTTTCATCTGGCGGGCTTCGGCCGATCATACCGTCGCCTGCGCGTTCGACTTCGGTGCCTGCCGGCCCGATACGGTGGCCGCGTGGAAACGGCAGATCAGCGACCCGACGAGCCTGGCCCAATTCTCCACCGCCTATGTGGCGTTGGCGGTATTCGCCTGCATGCTGCTCGTCGTGCCGTTCGTGGCGCTCGCCGGTTCCGCCGCACGACTGGCCGCATCCCGCCGCGACGCCCGTCTCGCCGCCCTGCGTCTGGCCGGCGCGACCACCGGTCAGGTGGTGCGTCTCACCGCGCTTGACGCCGCCGGACAGGCGCTGATCGGCGCGCTTATCGGCATTGCCGGCTATTGCGCCCTGATGCCGGCAGTCATGCTGATTCCCTTCCAGGAGCAGCGGTTCACCTTCGAACAGCTATGGGTCGGCCCGCTGGCGCTGGTAATCACCTTGGCGGGCGTGGCCATCTTGGCGCTGATATCGTCGCTGGTCACCTTGCGCCGCGTGGCAATCACCCCATTGGGTGTCACCTCGCGCACCGCCACCGCATTGCCCTCAGGCACCCGTATGGTGCTGTTCGTGGTAGTCGTGGTGGTGGCCATGATCGTCTTCAAGAACCCGGCCATGCTGGCTCAGGCCGGCCAGGCGGTGATGTACGGCGTGATCATCGGTTTCATGCTGCTGTGCTTCGCGCTGGTGAATCTTATCGGCACGTGGGTGATCACCGCTCGCGCCAAGGCCAAGGCCAAGCGCCCCAAGGATGCGGCCACGATGATTGCCATGCGCCGTATTCTCGACAACCCTAAGCGCGCCTGGCGCAATGTGTCCGGCATTGCGTTGGCCGTGTTTATCGCCGGCATCACGTCGATCTGCGGATTCTTCGGATCGGCCGCCGTGGTCGATGACGCCAACGACCCGTTCACCGTGTTCATTCGCGACATCGGCACCGGCGGCATTCTGACGCTCGTGTTCGCCGCTGTGCTTGCCGCGGTCAGCTCCGGTGTGATGCAGGCCGGCAGCGTGTACGATCAGGCCGGCGAATATCGCATGCTGGTGTTGGAGGGCACTGATGTCAAGACCTTGAACCGTGCGCGATTCATCGAGGTACTCACCCCGCTCAACATCGTGGTGATCGTGGCCGGCGGCTGTTCCATGCTGCTTATGGCCCCTCTGTTCGCCGCTTCGATGACCGAACCGGCCACGCTGGCCAGCTTCTTCGGCGGGCTTGTGTTGTGCTATGCGCTGGTTTCCATCGGCGCGTTCGCGTCCAATCATGTGGCGGCCAGCTTGAATCTGACCGATTATCGGGCTGATGACTGAGCCGAGCTGCGCAGCGAATCGTTCTCAATAACAACTGTGCGTACTTTCGTATACGCAAATCGAACGTAGAAACGCTGAAATCACCGCAAATATGCGGATGAGCAAATGTTCGTTTGTGCGATATCTGTGCATTTGCGCGCACGGATACTATTGAGAACGCTTCTCTGCGCACCCATCACGACAGCAGCGCCGCGATGATCGCGATAAACACCGGGCTGGTCATGGTGCTCATCAGAATGCCGTCGCGCGCGAAGGTGAGACCCACGTTGTAGCGGGCCGCGTAGTTGTATACGTTCTGGCCGGTGGGCAGAGCGGCGAGTACCACGCAGGCGTACAGCTCGGAGCCGCGGAAGCCCATCACGAAGTAGGCGAGCAGGAACGCGATAATTGGCATGATGATGTTCTTGAGGACCGCGACCGTGAAGATGGCCGGGCGATCGCCCTTCTGCTGTAGCGGCTTGGTGCCGTGCAGGGACATGCCGAACGCCATCAGGATCATTGGCACAGCCGAATCGCCGATCATGTCGATCGGGTCGAAAATGAATTTCGGCACTGGGAACCAGCCGCTTTTAGCGGAAATCGCAGAGACCACAATGCCCAGCAGCGAGCCGATAAGCAGCGGCTGATGCAGTGGCTGCTTGGCGATTTCCTTGATGGAGACCTTGCCCTTGGTGGTCACGTCCAGCACTGTCAGGCCCACCGGTGTGAAGATGGCCTGCTGCATGACCAGAATCGGTGCCACAAGAGCCGGATTGCCCAGAATGTAGGTGGCGATTGGCAGGCCGATGTTATTGGAATTGAGGTACAGCGAATTCAGGGCACCGATGGTGGCGTCCGGGGCATTCAGGTGGAAGAACATACGGTTGAGCACCAAAAACACCACGCCTACCAGCACGGCGGAGAAGAACGCCACGATAATCGAGGGGTGGAAGATGTCGAAAATCGGCTCCTTGGAGAGAATCGCGAACATCAGGCACGGGCTCGATACGAAGAAGGAGAACCGGTTGAGCACCATCTGAGCGGACGGCCCGCCGATTCGCATTCGTGCGGCAACATATCCCACCGCGATTACGATGCCGATAACGCAGAAGCCTTGCATGGCGCTGATTAGACCTGGCATAATCCTCCCTTTCGCCACCCCAGTGTGGCACATAAAAATGTATTCGGCCGCAAAATCTCATGTAGTGAGTGTGCTGGGCCCGCCGCCCACGCGGTACGCTGTTCACATGACGCTTGAATTGAACCGCACCGCATCCACTGCCGAGCAGCTGAACAGCCTGCTCACCCAGATCATGGAGAACTTCTCCGTGTCCGACCACGAGGGCCCCCTCACCGACGAGGTCGAGGCCTTCCTTAACGAGCAAGAGCACCTGACCGTCCGCCGTCACGGCGACACAGTGGTGGCCAGCACCGACTTCGGCAAGCCGAGCCGTGTGATCTTGGCCGGGCACCTCGATACTGTGCCGGTCATCGACAATTTCCCACCAAAGTGGCTGGAGCCCGGCGATTCGCTGATTCGCGAAGAAATCGCCCACGCTCATCCCGAAGACCGCGTGCTGTGGGGCCGCGGTGCCACCGATATGAAGGCCTCCGACGCGGTGATGCTCTACCTCGCCGCCACGCTCGACGGCCGCACGCCGGAAACCACCCCGAAAGTCGACCTCACCTACGTCTTCTACGACCATGAGGAAGTCGTCGCCGAAAAGAATGGCCTACGCAAAGTCGTCGAGGCCCATCCCGATTGGATCACCGGCGATTTCGCCATCATCGGCGAGCCCACCAACAGCGGCATCGAGGGCGGTTGCAACGGTACGATTCGCTTCGACGTCGTAACCCACGGCGTGGCCGCGCACTCCGCCCGTGCATGGATGGGGGAGAACGCCATCCACAAGGCGGCCGACATTCTGAACCGACTCAACGCCTACGAGCCGGCCACCGTGAACGTGGACGGGCTCGATTATCGCGAGGGCCTCAACGCCACGCTGATCTCCGGCGGCAAAGGCACGAACGTCATTCCGGATGAATGCCGCGTACACGTCAACTACCGCTTCGCCCCGGACAAGTCGTTGGCCGAGGCCAAGGCTCTGATGATGGGCGCGGACGCCGGTGCCGAACTCGGCAATGGCGAGCATGTGGCTACCGGCGGCGTGTTCGAGGGCTACGGCATCGAAATGAAGGACGAAAGCCCCTCCGCGCGCCCGGGCCTGAACGCCCCGCTCGCCCAGGATCTGGTCCGACTGGTTAAGGAGCGCACTGGCCGCGACCCGCTGGCCAAGCTCGGCTGGACCGACGTGGCACGCTTCTCTCAGCTCGGTATCCCGGCCGTCAACCTCGGTGCCGGCGATCCGCTGCTGGCTCACAAGCACGACGAGCAGGTGCCTGAATCCGACCTGACCGCCATGGCCGCAATCCTTACCGACTGGCTGGTCTGACACCTCTCTAGCTCCCCTCCCTGAGGGGAGCTGTCACCGCGGGGGAGGGGAGCCGAGAGAACGTCAGCCTCGCCGGGCCACGCCCGCACAAAATATGTGGCATACTAAAGGATGGTGGTTCTGCATAACCATCAGCGTGCGAGATGGCGTCGATCCCCTTGCGGCTCTTGAGAATGAGACAACGCAAGCGCCGGTGTCCGCCACCCGCAGGACAGACTTGAGACGAAGTTGCCTTTACGCGGCGCGTTTTCGTGCGGCCACGGTGAGAGCGTGGTGTGAGACAAGCGTATAGGCCTGGAAATAGGCGTCGTGATGCAGCGCGCCGCGAGGAGCATTGTGCCCACTGACAACCGTGAAGGTTTCGTCAACGACGGAACCGATAATTCAACCGTATCCAATGCCGATTCGGCTGCAGCCGTGAACGCTGCGCCTGCCGCCGCCTCCCAGCCCGCCGAACCTGTTCGCCGTCGTCGTGGCGGCCGCCGCGTGGTCCGCGGCACCGGTGCTGCCGGCGCTTCTCTGGAACTGCAAGTGCAGGAACGCGCCCCGCTGTTCGAAGCCCCCGCGCTTCCCGATGCCGGCACTGCGGCCGATTCCAAGTCAGCCGATTCCAGCGATTCCGATGAATCCAGCGATTCCCAGGATTCCGCCGAACGTCCAACCCGCCGCCGTTCGCGCCGCGCCGCTTCCGCAGTGGCCGACTCGGATAGCGAGGATGATCGTCCTCGTCGTTCGCGCCGCACTGTCAGTGCCGATGATTTCGATGACGATGACGCCCCACGTTCCCGCCGCCGTTCGGTTGTGGACGATGACGATTACGACGAGGACCGCCCGGTTCGCCGCCGCTCTCGCTCCCGCCAGTCCGACGATGATGACTACGAGGATCGGCCGGTTCGCTCCCGCTCTCGCCGTGCGTCTATGGATATGGATGATGATGACGAGGACCGTCCGGTTCGCCGTCGTTCTCGCCGTGCAGTTGCGGATACGCACGAGGACACCCCGGATGAGCGCCTGTTCGACGCGGTCGAATCCCTGCCCTCTGGCCACGAGGCCGTGCGTCGCGGCAAGCCGATGACGTCCCTGCTCTTCCAGGAACCGGTACTGCCCGCCGCTGTGGATGCGCACGATACCGCTGACACTCGTGATGACGATGTTGACGACGACGAACGTCCGTCGCGTCGCTCCCGCCGCTCGCGCAGCCACGATGATGACGACGCGCAGCCGCGCAGCCGCCGCCGTGACGACCGTGACGATCGTGGCCGCAATGCCGCCGACCGTGATGCGTCTCGTGACGCTTCCCGCAACGCTGCCGCCGGTGACGCCAATGCCAGCGCCAACACGGACCATGATGATTTCGATTCCGATGACGCTTCCGACTCTCGCCGTTCCCGTCGCTCCCGCCGCCTGAACGCCCAGGAGCGCCGTGCAGCCGCCGAAGTCGAGCAGATTGAGGAAGACCTCGAGCTGGACGATATCGCCTACTCGCCGATTGCCGAAGAGGAGGGCGACGAAGAATCCGACGCCACCCGCACCCGTTCGCGCCGTCGCCGCCGTCGCGGCTCACGCGGCGAAACCGGTGCCAACGGCGAGCACGATACCGCCGAGAACGATGCCGAAGATACGCGTTCCCGCCGTCGTGACGATCGCGATGATCATGACCGTGATCGCGATGAGGACGATGAGGAGCAGACCGTTACTCGCCGTCGCCGTCGCCGTCGTGGCGGCAAGAACGGCGAGGGCACCGACGACCAGAGTCAGAACAGCGAACAGCCGCTGGTCCGACGCTCCCGCAAGCAGCAGTACATCGACGAGATCACTGATGTGGAGGGCTCCACTCGTCTCGAGGCCAAGAAGCAGCGCCGCCGTGACAACCGCCGTGAGCGCAGCCGCCAGAGCCAGCTCATGGAACAGGACTTCCTCGCACGCCGCGAGAACGTGGACCGCCTGATGGTGGTGCGTGAGAAGGAACATCACACCCAGATTTCCGTGGTGGAAGACAATGTTCTGGTCGAGCATTACGTCTCCGACATTCAGGAAGTACAGACCGTCGGCAACATCTACCTTGGCCGCGTGCAGAACGTGCTGCCCAGCATGGAGGCCGCATTTGTGGACATCGGCCAGGCCCGCAACGGCGTGCTCTACGCCGGCGAGGTCAACTGGGATGCCGCTCGTCTCGAAGGCCAGCCGCGCCGCATCGAGCTGGCGTTCAAGTCCGGCGACCCGGTGCTCGTGCAGGTCACTAAGGACCCGATCGGCCACAAGGGTGCCCGCCTGACCTCTCAGGTCACGCTCGCCGGCCGCTTCCTGGTGCTCGTGCCATCCGGCGGCATGACCGGCGTGAGCCGCAAGCTTTCGGAGCGCGAACGCAGCCGTCTGAAGAACATCGTCTCCAAGATCGCCCCGAAAGACATGGGCGTGATCATCCGTACCGCAGCCGAGGGCGCATCCGAAGACGCCATCGTCAAGGATCTCGAATCACTGGTCCGCCAGTGGGAGCGCATCAACGCCAAGCGCGAGGAATTCTGGCACGGCAAGCGCCCGAAGCTCCTGCAGGGCGAGCCCGACGTGGCCATCCGCGTGGTGCGCGACATCTTCAACGACGACTTCAGCAAGCTCATCGTGGAAGGTGACAAGGTCTACGACCGTATCGAGGAATACCTTGACACCATGGCCCCCGACTTGAAGGACAAGCTGGAGAAGTGGGACCCGGCCGAGCATGAAGGCAAGGACGTGTTCGACAAGTGGTCCATCGACTCCCAGCTGCGTAAGGGCATGGAGCGTCAGGTCTACCTGCCGTCCGGCGGCTCGATTGTCATCGATCGCACCGAAGCCATGACCACCATTGACGTGAACACCGGCCGCTTTATCGGCAAGGGCAAGTCCTTGGAAGAAACGGTGACGCGTTGCAACCTGGAGGCGTCTGAAGAGATCGCCCGCCAGCTGCGCCTGCGCGATATCGGTGGCATGGTGATGATCGACTATGTGGATATGGTCATGCCCGCCAACCGCGATCTGGTGCTGCGCCGCTTGGTCGAATGCTTGGCACGCGACCGCACCAAGCATCAGGTGGCCGAAGTCACCTCGCTCGGTTTGGTGCAGATGACCCGCAAGCGCATCGGCCAGGGTCTGGTCGAGGCGTTCTCCGAGGAATGCCCGACCTGCAAGGGCCGTGGTTTCATCCTGCATGATCAGCCGACCGTTTCGGCCGACTACGACGATCCCTACGCGCTTCGCGGTGGCGACCCGTTCGTCAAAACCAACAAGCACGGTCGCGGCACCGCTCCCGCTCCCGAACCGGCTGGTTCCAGCGCCGACGTCAAAGCCAAACTGGCTCAGATTGCCGCCGCTGCCGTCGCTGCCAACAACACGGCGGAAGAGTAAGCGGAAGAGTAACAGGTGTGTCGTGCTTGACACGCGGGCAAAAATCATTTGATTTAGTCCGCATGGTGGTGTAGATTCGAAACTCGGTGTCTGACCGCAAGCTCGGTGCGTGTTAGGCAAGGTAGCTTTCCAAAACATAAAAGGAACGATAATGTACGCGATTGTGAAGGCCGGTGGCCATCAGGAAAAGGTCGAGGTTGGCGACGTCATCCTCGTGAACCGTCTCGACGCTAAGAAGGGCGATACCGTGGAATTCCCGGTCTCCCTCGTTGTCGATGGTGACAAGGTCACCCTTGCCGCCGCCGATCTGGCCAAGGTGTCCGTCAAGGCTGAGGTTGTGAACGACGAAGCCAAGGGCCCGAAGATTAGCATCCAGAAGTACAAGAACAAGACTGGTGTTGCTCGCCGTAAGGGTCATCGCCAGAAGCTGACTATCGTCAAGATCACGGCGATTGCCTGAGTTATAGAAAGGACCATGAATCATGGCACATAAGAAGGGTGCGTCCAGCTCTCGCAACGGTCGCGATTCTAACCCGCAATACCTCGGCGTGAAGAAGTTCGGCGGCGAAGCCGTCGTGGCCGGCAACATCATCGTTCGCCAGCGTGGCACCAACTTCCACCCGGGCCACAACGTCGGCATGGGCAAGGATCACACGCTGTTCGCCCTCACCGATGGCTCCGTGAAGTTCGGTGTGCGTCGCGACCGCAAGGTTGTCGACGTCATCGCCTGAGCGATATAGCGTCAAGCTTTTTTCAAGCCGCGCCCGTAAGGACGCGGCTTTTTTGTAAGGTAATCAATATGAGTGATTTTGTGGATCGAGTAACCGTCCATGTCAAGGGCGGCGATGGGGGCAACGGTTCGGCCGGCATCCGTCGTGAGAAATACAAGCCGTTGGCCGGCCCGAACGGTGGCAATGGCGGCGACGGTGGTTCCGTGGTGTTCGTGGCCGACCGTAACGCCACCAGCCTGCTCGACTATCGTTTCATGCCGCATCGTGTCGCCGGCAGCGGCACCATGGGTTTGGGCGACAATAAGGACGGCTCCAAGGGCGAGGACCTGATTCTGCCCGTGCCCTGCGGCACCGTCGTCTTTGAGGCGCGCGGCGAACAGGGCAAAGCCAAGCATCCCGGCGCGCAGCTCGCCGACCTGCGCCACGAGGGCGACCGCTGCGTCGTCGCCCAAGGCGGTGCCGGCGGCCTCGGCAACATCGCCCTGGCTAACAAGACCCGCCGCGCCCCCGGCTTCGCCCTGCTCGGCGAACTCGGTGAAGAGCGCGACGTGATTTTGGAATTGAAGTCCATCGCCGACGTGGCGTTGGTCGGTTTCCCCTCGGCCGGAAAGTCGTCCCTGATTGCGGCGATGAGTTCCGCCAAGCCGAAGATCGCCGACTACCCGTTCACCACGCTGGTGCCGAATCTCGGCGTCGTTATCGCCGGCGACTCTCGATACACCATCGCCGACGTGCCGGGCCTGATTCCGGGCGCCTCCGAAGGCAAGGGCCTGGGACTGGAGTTCCTGCGCCACATCGAACGTACCGAAATCATCGCCCATGTGATCGATTGCGCCACGCTTGAACCGGACCGCGACCCGATGTCCGACTACCACGCGCTGGAAAACGAGTTGGCGCTCTACGCCGACAAGCTCGAGCTGCCGTTGGGTGCCATCCCGATTCCCGAACGCCCGCGCATCGTGATTCTGAACAAGATCGATGTGCCCGAGGCCAAGGAATTGGCTGAGTTCGTGCGTCCGGAGTTCGAGAAACTCGGGCTGAAGGTCTTTGAGATCTCCACTGCCTCGCACGAGGGTCTAAAGGAGCTCAACTTCGCGTTGTCTGCGCTGGTGCACGAGATGCGTGAGGAAGTGGCCAACCGCGAGCAGGCCGAAGAGGAGGCTCGCGTGGTCATCAAGCCATTGGAGACCAAGGGCCGCCGTCCGCGTCGTGCTGACGAGGGCGGCAGTGCGCTTGAGTTCACGGTCGAGCGCCGCGAACTCGGCAATGGCGAAGTGTTCTTCGAGGTGCGTGGCGTCAAGCCGGAGCGCTGGGTCATGCAGACCAACTTCGACAACGACGAGGCCGTGGGCTACCTGGCTGACCGCTTGGCCAAGCTGGGCGTGGAGGACGAGCTGCGCCGCAAGGGTGCTCACCCCGGCGACGAAGTGCGCATCGGTCGTGGTGCCCGTATGGTCGAATTCGATTGGGATCCGACCATCTCCGCTGGTGCCGAAATGCTCGACGGCTCCAACCTCGGTGCCCGAGGCAAGGATCTGCGTCTCGAAGAGCTGGACCCGCGCACGCACCGCCGCTCCAACGCCGAACGTCGTGCCCAATACCACGAGATGATGGACGCCCGTGCCGCCGTGCGCGACGCGATGATGGCCGAACGCAAGGCCGGCCACTGGGCCGACCCGACCGTTGACGACGATCGCCATGACGAAACCAGCCTGTTCGGCCACGGTGAGTCCAGCGAAGATGGTGAAACCGAGGAATAAATGAGCACTCCGAGTCAGGCCGAGGTGCGGCGCATGATCGCCGCAGCCGGAACCATTGTCGTGAAAGTCGGCTCCAGCTCGCTGACCCAGCCGAGCGGTCACCTCGACCCGGACAAGCTCGACGCGTTGGCCGCGGCCTTGGCTCAGGTCCGATTGATGGGCGGACGTGTGGTGCTGGTCTCGTCCGGTGCTATCGCCGCCGGTTTCGGGCCTCTGGGCTTTGACTCGCGGCCGGTGGACGTGGCCACTCAGCAGGCCACCGCAGCCGTCGGCCAAGGGCTACTGATGGCCCGCTACGAGACTGCGTTCGGTCGATTCGGTATTCGCGTCGGCCAGATTCTGATCACTGCCGAAGATACGATTCGTGCCACCCAGTACCGCAATGTGGAACGCACGCTGGACCGTCTGCTTGACCTCGGCGTGGTGCCGATCATCAACGAAAACGATTCGTTGGCCTCGAACGAGATTCGCTTCGGCGACAACGATCGACTCTCCGCGTTGGTGGCCAACCTGGTGCGGGCCGAAGCCTTGGTGCTACTGACCGACGTGGACGCGCTGTACACTGCGCCGCCCTCGCAGCCCGGCTCCCGCCGTGTGGAATATGTGCCCAACGTGATTGATGCGCTGGGCGACATCCAAGTCTCCGGCTCCGGCTCCAAGGTCGGCACCGGCGGCATGGTCACCAAACTCGAGGCCGCGCGCGTGGCGGCCGTCTCGGGCATCCCCACGGTACTCACCTGCGCCTCGAACGCGGGCCCTGCGATGATGGGCGATCCGGTGGGCACCGTGTTCGCACCGGTTAAGGCCCGCGGCTCCTCACGCCGTCTGTGGATCGGCTTCGCCGCCGACCCGCGCGGCACGATTGTGGTCGATGCGGGTGCCGGCCAGGCGATTCGCGGCGGGCGTGCCTCGCTGCTGGCGGCCGGCGCGCTCGAAGTACATGGCGATTTTTCCGCCGGCGATCCGGTCTGGATCGATGCCGAAAGCGGTGAACACCTGGCCCGAGGCCTCGCCGGCTTCGATTCCGAAGAAATTCCGCAGATGCTCGGGCGTAACACCGCCCAACTCAAGCGTTTCCTCGGCCCCCAGTACGCCCACCCACTGGTTCATCGCGACAATCTCGTGCTCGTGTGACTGATGGAATCTGTCACACGACAGATTCCATCACCATAGTGCGGCTCTGGCGATTTTTCGTGCTGTAGGTTTAGCATGGGAGCCATGACTATGGCGCAATGGCAGACTCTTTCCGACCGTATCAACACTGTGGCACCGAGCGCTACGCTCGCCGTCGATTCCAAGGCCAAGGCCATGAAGGCCGCCGGACTTGACGTTGTCGGCTTCGGCGCAGGTGAACCGAATTTCCCGACCCCCGCAAACGTGGTCAAGGCTGCGGCAGATGCCTGCCTTGACCCGAAGAATTACAAGTACACGCCTACGCCGGGCCTGCCCGAGCTGCGCGAAGCGATTGCGGCTAAGATGCTGCGCGATTCCGGCTATGAGGTCAATGCCGATCAGGTCGTGGTGACCAACGGCGGCAAGCAGGCCGTGTATGAATCCTTCCAGATCTTGCTCAACGATGGCGATGAGGTCATCATTCCCGCTCCGTACTGGACCAGCTACCCCGAGGCTGTGAAGCTTGCCGGTGGTGTGCCGGTCGAAGTATTCGCCGGTGCCGACGTGAACTTCGAGCCCTCGCTTGAGGCGCTGGAAGCGGCCCGTACCGAGCATACGAAGGCAATCATCGTCAACTCCCCGAACAACCCGACCGGAGCCGTCTGGAAGCCGGAAACCGTGGAAGCGATCGGTCGTTGGGCCGTCGAGCACCACATTTGGGTTATCTCCGACGAGATCTACGAGCACCTGAACTATGACGATGCGCACACCACCTACATCGGTGCCGCCGTGCCGGAATGCCGCGGGCAGTTGCTGGTGCTGAACGGCGTGGCCAAGACCTATGCGATGCCGGGCTGGCGTGTCGGCTGGATGGTCGCTCCGCTTGAGGTGGCCAAGGCCGCCGCCAAGCTGCAGGGTCATATGACCTCCAATGTGGCCAACATCTCCCAGCGTGCTGCTTTGGCTGCTGTGGCCGGCCCGCTGGATGAGGTGCACGAGATGCGTAAGGCCTTCGACGCGCGCCGCCGTGCGATTGTGACCGCCTTGAACGATATCGAGGGCGTCAACTGCCCGACTCCGACCGGCGCGTTCTACGCTTTTGCGGACATCACCGCTTTGCTTGGCAAGCCGCTGGGTCCCAAGGGCACAGTGTCCGATACGTCCGCTGACTTTGCCGCTGCACTGTTGGATGAGGCCCACGTGGCCGCCGTCCCCGGCGAGGCCTTTGGTGCTCCCGGTTACCTGCGTTTCTCCTACGCACTGGCCGACGAAGACCTAGCCGAAGGCATGCGTCGATTCAAGGAATGGGCTAACTGAGAAGAGTCGCGTGCTACGCGCGCGACACGCGATTTGCGATAATCCACCGGAGCCGTTACTATAATGACTTGGCGGTTTCGCCGTGGCGAAGCGTTCTCTACGGAACGCACGCCGAGGTGGATTTTCACCTAGGGAAGTGGCGCAATTGGTAGCGCAACGGTCTCCAAAACCGTAGGTTGTGGGTTCGAGTCCCGCCTTCCCTGCCAAGTTTCTAATAATCAAGCAGCTGACGCGAGGTACGGAATGGCTAAGACGAGCAAGAGTGAAAAGGCAGTCAAGCCGAATGTCTTCATGCGTATCGGTCTGTTCATCAAGCAGATCATCGACGAGCTTCGCAAGGTCGTGACCCCTACCGCCAAGGAACTGTTCTTCTGGTCTCTGGCCGTATTCATCTTCGTGCTGCTGCTGATGGCCCTCGTGACTGGCATGGACTTCGGTCTAGGCAAGGCCACGCTGTGGGTGTTCGGCTGATCCGCACAACCTAAGGTGAATAACAACGCATGAGTGATGAACTGAATCTCGAGAACCTCGACGCCGTCCCGGCTGAGGAGCCTGTTGTCGAGGCTTCCGAAGCTGCTGCCGATGAGGCAGCTGCCCCGGTCGAACCGGTCGCTGACCTTTCCGCAGAATCTGACGCATCCGTCGACAATGCAGATGTTGAGTCCGACGCTCCGGCGGCGACTGAATCCGCTCCCGTTGCTTCCACTCAGACCGAGACCGTTTCTCTGGATGAGGACGAGGAAGAAGTCAACGAATCCGAGCAGGCCGAGGAGACCGATGCCGGTCAGCAGGCCGTTGACGAATTCTCCAAGTCCCTGCGTTCCCTTGATGGCAAGTGGTACGTGCTGCACACCTACTCCGGCTACGAGAAGCGCGTGAAGACCAACATCGAGTCCCGCGTCGCCTCCTTCGGCATGGAAGACCAGATCTTCCAGGTCGAGGTGCCGATGGAAGAAGTCGAGAAGCACACCGAGAAGGGCAAGAAGGTCATCACCCGCGTGCGTGTTCCTGGCTACGTGCTGATTCGTATGTGGCCGGATGAGAACGCCCGCCGTATCGTTCGTGAGACCGAAGGCGTGACCGGCTTCGTTGGCCCGACCAAGGATCCGGCGCCGCTCTCCCGCAAGGAAGTCGTGGCGATGATGGCTCCGATGATTGCTTCCGAGGCACTCAAGGCCGCCGGCGACAAGCCCGCCGCCGCCAAGAAGCGCAGGGTCGAGGTCTCCTACGCCGTTGGCGATCAGGTCACCGTCACCGATGGGCCTTTCGCCACCATGGCCGCCGTTGTTTCCGACGTGGAGCCCACCACTCAGAAGCTCACCGTGCTCGTGTCCATCTTCGGCCGTGATACGCCGGTGGAGCTTGGCTTCCACCAGGTTCAGAAGCTAGATTAACTCCCAAACTTTGCAGAGCCCGACCATCGTGGTCGGGCTTTTTGTGTTGTCCGGGTGGATTTGCATAATAGGAAAGCTTGTGTCTGGAGAGGAGACTCGCTAGCACAGCACAGCAATATAAGTTGCGGGAGGAGACCGACCACAGGCCGATTGCCTACAGCATGCACGGATAAATAATGAGTCAAGACCGAGCATGATGGCAGACAGCCGAACCTGAGGACGGCGACCATTCGAACCGCGTTATAGAAAGAAGAACCATAATATGGCTCCCAAGAAGAAAGTCTCGGCGCTGATCAAGCTCCAGATCCAGGCTGGCAAGGCCAACCCGGCCCCGCCGCTGGGCCCGGCTCTGGGTTCGCATGGCGTGAACATCATGGACTTCTGCAAGGCATACAATGCCCAGACGCAGGACAAGATGGGTCAGGTCATCCCTGTCGAGATCACCGTTTACGAAGATCGTTCCTTCACCTTCGTGCTCAAGACCCCGCCGGCTGCAGCTCTGCTGAAGAAGGCCGCTGGCGTTGAGAAGGGCACCGAGAACCCGCTGACCCACAAGGTCGGCTCTGTCACCAAGGCGCAGGTTCGCGAAATCGCCGAGATCAAGATGGAAGATCTGTCTGCTCGCGATATCGAGGCCGGCATGAAGATCATCGAGGGCACCGCTCGCTCGATGGGCATCACGGTTACGGACTGATAAGGAGAAGGACAGATGGTAAAGCGTTCCAAGAAGTACCGCGAAGCCGCTGAGCGCGTCGATCGCAACAACCTCTACACCGCCAACGAGGCCATCGCTCTGCTCAAGAGCATGCCCTCCTACAACTTCGACCAGACCGTCGAGGCTGTGTTCCGTCTGAGCGTTGACCCGCGTAAGGCCGACCAGCTCGTGCGTGGTACCGTCAACCTGCCTCACGGCACTGGTAAGACCGCCAAGGTCCTCGTGTTCGCCCGTGGCCCGAAGGCTACCGAGGCTACCGAGGCTGGCGCCGACATCGTCGGTGATGACGACCTGATTGCAAAGGTTCAGGGCGGCTTCCTCGACTTCGACGCCGTGGTTGCTACTCCGGACATGATGGGCAAGGTCGGCCGTCTGGGCCGTGTGCTCGGTCCGCGTGGCCTGATGCCGAACCCCAAGACCGGCACCGTGACCATGGATGTCACCAAGGCTGTCAAGGACATCAAGGGCGGCAAGATCGAGTTCCGTGTCGACAAGAACGGCAACCTGAGCTTCCTCATCGGCAAGATGAGCTTCGATGAGTCCGCTCTGGACGAGAACTTCAAGGCTGTGGCCGACGAAGTCAAGCGTCTGAAGCCGTCCACCGTGAAGGGCCGTTACCTGACCAAGGCAACCATCACCTCCACGATGAACCCGGGCGTTCCGGTTGACCCGAACACCCTGGCCTGAGGCTAGCGAGCTTCAATAGCTACTGAAAGGGGCTTCCCGTAAAGGGAAGTCCCTTTTTGCATATGCGATGACCGGTTGCGAGAAGGTGAACCTGGATGGTCACGCAATCGAATTCTTGCGACACGCCGTTGAACACATGAATTTGTTACGCATCGGCAATGCAAAACGGATTATTCTGATATCAGAACAGCGTAAATAGGCTGTTTGCGACACGCCGAGGGAACCGTGTGATTGTAACGATTCCTGGGGTTTTTGTGCGCCTTGATTTGCGTGAATCCGGACATGCGTGTAAGTTATTCACCTGTTGCCGCTCAGCGCGGCGGGTTCCTTCCTCTGGTTGGTTTCCCGTCTGGCTGGTGTGGTGGTGGTTTGAGAACTCAAGAGCGTGTTTGTACTACTTCTTTATAGTCAAT
>OLOX01000013.1_pt1 | contig 139819 bp, 125 predicted proteins | sample 1672091 | NCBI WGS metagenome assembly OLOX01 (sample SAMEA3136644, study PRJEB25190) | human gut metagenome | reverse complement strand
AGGAATGTGAGAGACTGGGCTATGAGGTGAAAGTAGAAACACAAGGCTCGCAGGGGACGGAAAATAAGCTGACCAAACGGGAGATTGCAAAAGCGGATTATGTAATCATAGCCGCGGATGTAGTAATTGAGGAGCCAGAGAGATTTTATGGCAAGTGGGTTTTAAAAACAAGAATCAAACCGTTATTAAAGAATACACAGGGTGTTTTTGAGCGGTTAGAACAAGATAGTTTCATTATGGGAGGGGCTTCTTTTCAAAATGAGAATAATCAAAACAGAAATGAAAACTCTGGAAATATAGAGAATTTTCAAAATAAAAATGCAAAAGATAAAAATGCTGAAAATACAGAAGATAAAAATATTGAAAACAGAGAAAAAAATGGAGATGCGGTAAAACAAAATATAACGTACCAAAATGCGATAAATAGAAGTAGAATAGTTGAAAATACGCAAGAAAATCAGAAAACTGAAAAGATAGTCGGAAAAGGCTATAGGCAAGAATTGGAAAATGAACAGTCAATAGCTGGAAACAATAAAGCAAAACAAAGTGATAAAAATAATAAGAATAAGATAGTAAAAACAAAAAAAGAAAAAAAACAGGAGAAAGAGCCCAAAGATCTTTCAGATATTGATATTATAGGACAGCTTATGAATGGAGCCTCCTATATGATACCATTTGTTGTTGTGGGAGGGCTGTTAGTATCGCTGTCGGTATCAATGGGGGCACAGACTTCTGCAGATGGAACGGTTGTCTATATTGGTTTATGGAATAAGATTCATGCTATCGGTAATCTTGCCTTTACGCTGATGTATCCAATTTTGTCAGGCTTTATTGCTTTTTCCATTGCAGGAAGGGCAACCCTTGCTCCGGCGATGATCGGGGCGATGGTGGCAACAGATGGAGAGATTCTTGGAACGGAGGGAGGAACGGGATTTATCGGTTGTATTATTGTCGGCTATCTTGTTGGTTATCTTGTGAAATGGATGAACAGCTGGAATCTTGCTAAGGAGTTTAAGCCGATGATGCCAATATTTATTATTCCGCTGACCGGTGTCGCAGTAGTATCCGCTTTGTTTATATTTGTGCTTGGAAAGCCAGTTACACTGATAACGGATCTGTTAAACAGTTTGCTTGTGGAACTTGCGAAGAATCCTTCCAGTGCAGTTGTGCTTGGTATTGTGCTTGGAATTGCTGCCGGTTTTATTCTTTATTATTCTTTATTTTTCTTGCTTTTTATTAATATTAGTGATAATATTTTAATGGAGGAAAAATATATGAAACACATAATACTTGCGAACCCTGTATCAGGAAAAAAGAAGGGAAAAATATATGCTTCAAGAGTACAAGATCTTTTAAAGAAAAATAATATAAATGCTAAAATTATTCTATCTGAATATCCTAAACACTTAACTAAAATTGCTCATGATTTATCAAAAAAAGATTGTTATAGGTTCTATGTGTTGGGTGGAGATGGTACCTTAAATGAAGTAGCTTCTGGTATTGTGGGTAGTAATTCAGAAATAGTGGTTATTCCATGCGGAACTGGAAATGATTTTTTAAGATCAATTTCAAAATATATGAGTATGAGAAAAATTGTAAATGAATCAATTAATAAAAAAGCTATACCAACTGATATAATAACATACGGAAAAGACAAATACTGTATTAATATTTTAAATATGGGATTTGATGCAATGATAGCTAAAAACGTAGATAAATTTAGAAATTTTCCATTTATATCTGGTTCTGCAAAGTATAACCTTTCAATATTATATACGTTAAGTTCTGCAAAGAACTTCAAATTTAAAATAAGAAGCAAAGATAAAGTTTTAAAGGGTAAATTTACACTTGCTGCAATTGCAAATGGAAAATATTATGGTGGAGGCATAAAGCCATGTCCAAATGCTGACGTAAATGATGGTTTCTTAGATTGTTGCATTATAGATTCTACAGATTTATTTAGTAAAATTAAATTACTACCAAAGTATAAAAAAGGTAACCACACTAACTTAAAACAGGTTAATATTTTTAAAGCAAAGGAAGTTTCTATAGTGTCTACGAAAAAATTCCCAATAAGTGTTGATGGAGAAATCTACTATACAAATAAATTACATATTAAAGTTTTTCCAAAAGCAATAAACATTGTACATATATAATGAAGGAAAAATGCCCTAGAGGACCAAATCCTTTAGGGCATTTTATTTTATTTTTTCTATTTTCTTCTATTCTTCGTCATCTTCTACGTTTTCTCTTTTCTTAAGTAAAGGATACAATACAACATCACGTATGTTATAACTGTTAGTTAAGAATTGTAAAAATCTGTCTATACCAAGTCCCCATCCAGAAATTGGAGGCATTCCATATTCCATTGCTTTGATATATTCATTATCCTTACTCATTGCTTCTTCATCACCTTTTGCTTTTAGCTCACTTTGTTCCCTTAAACGTTTATCTTGTTCTTTTGAATCTACAAGTTCAGAATAACCATTAATTATTTCTTGTCCATTTACAACTAATTGGAATCTATCTGAAACAGTTGGGTCTTCATCATTTGATCTTGCAAGTGGTGATAAATCAACAGGATGTTTTGTAACAAATACTGGATTTATCATTTTAGGTCTACTTACTTTTTTATACAACTGGTCTATTAAATTACCTCTACCTAGCTTGTCTAAATCTGGTGTTTCCAAATCAATTTTATTTTTCTTAATTTCCTCTAATAATTCTGAAGCAGTTTGGTATTTATCAATATCAATTCCTGAGTCTTTTAAAATAAGGTCTCTAAATCCAATTTCAGGCCATTCATTACCAAAATCTACCTCTGTATCACCTATCATGATTTTTAAATCTCCGTTATTAATATTTGAAATTATATACTTGATTAAATCAGAAGTAAGTTTCATATTATCCTTATAGTTATAATATGCACTATACCCTTCTATCATTGTAAAATCTTGTAGATGATTTACACTAATACCTTCATTTCTAAAGTCTCTTGCAATTTCATATATATTTGTAAAACCACCAATAATAAGTTTTTTTAGAGTAAGTTCAGGAGAAATTCTTAAAAAAACATCTGCATCATATGTATTATGATGTGTTATAAATGGTCTAGCAGTTGCACCTGAAGCTGTATTTTGAAGAACAGGTGTTTCTACTTCGATAAATCCTTTATTATCAAGGAATTCACGTATTAATTTTATAACTTTAGATCTTAAAAGAAATCTTTTTTTAGTTTCATCATTCATGATTAAATCAAGATGTCTTTCTCTGTATAATGTTTCCCTATTTGTTATTCCATGGAATTTTTCTGGAAGAGGTCTTAATGCTTTTCCAAGAAATGTATATTTATATACTTGTACAGTTTTTTCTCCTGAACCCGTTATAAAAATATCTCCTGTAACACCAATAAAATCTCCTACATCAAGTGTTTCATGAATTTTCTTGTATAGTTCTTCTCCTAGGTCATCTCTTTTCATGCAAAGCTGAATATGTCCCTCTACATCTCTTAAGTCAATAAAACTAATTTTTCCCATTTTTCTTTTTGACATTACACGACCAGCAACACTTACATTTTTAGTTCCTGGTTCTAAAGCCATAACTTCTTTTAATGAATGAGTATATTTAAAGCTATCTGGTCTAGTATTAAAACCATATTCTTTTAATTTTGCTTCCTTTTCCTCACGTACTTTTTTTAATTCAACAATATCTCCCATTTTTACACTCCTTTTTAGAAATATTTGATTATGTAAAATAAATTTTACAATCTTTTTATAGATAATATTTTGTATTTTATAACTCCACCTGGAGTTTCTACCTCAACTTCATCGCCTTTTTTAGCACCAATTAAAGCTTTACCAACAGGAGATTCATTAGATATTTTATTATTTTTCATATCTACTTCTGTTGCGCCAACTATTCCATAAGTTATATCTTCATCAAATTCAAAATCATGCACTGTAACTTGAGTTCCTATACCAACTTTTCTTGTTGATACCTCATCATCGTCCACAACTTTAGCAACTCTTAACATATTTTCTATATCCTGAATTTTTGCTTCAAGTAAAGCTTGTTCATTTTTAGCATCATCATATTCTGAATTTTCAGACAAATCACCAAATTCCCTTGCAATTTTTATTCTTTCAGCAACTTGCATTTTCTTTGGCCCTTTTAAATATTTTAATTCTTCCTCTAATTTATTGTACCCTTCTGTTGTAAGTACTATATCACGTTCTTCCATTATTTAATCTCCTCCTAAAACAACATATATATTATACACTAAGTGTCAAGTATAATACATTTTTAATATATATTATTTAAAAAGAAAACCTAACTTTACTTTACTAAAATTATTTCTATTGATTTCTAATCTATTTAAAATAGTAAGTATTTCTGGTTCATATCTTTTATAGCATATATATTCTTCACTCATTATATCCATATCTATATCATTCATATCTAAATATAACGATTTACCATTTAAAATATATTGCTGAATAAAAATATTTCGATCTATTTTACTATACATTAAGTAAATGTTATATTTTTGAATATTTCTTTTTCCAATTAATTCAATTGTTGTACCATATTCATTATTTATATTTTTAATAAACTTTTGCAATTTTGAACTATCATATTTATTAATATTTTTTGTTTTTAAAACATCAACAAATTTATATTTTGAGATATATTCAAGTAATTTATTTTCATCAAAATCTCTTAAATCATTTATAATAATTAATATCTTTAATTTGCATAAGTCAATTTTATTATCATTAATATACTTATCCATATATACTACATCTTTTCTTTTTAGATTATTTTTTATATTAAGTTCCTCATACACTGTTAAATTATTTAATTTAAAAAGTCTTAATATATATTCTTTAATTACTTTACAATTATCAAATTCGTTTGCAAAAATCAGATGTACAACATCGTTTTTTCCGTATTTTCTATTTATATTTAGTTTTAAAATTTTATCATATATAGAATATTTTCCTTTTTGTAACTGATTATTTATATATTCTCTATCAATTCTTATATATGTAATTTTTGATAAGGAATTATTTAAAATGTCATCATTTACAATATATTTGAAAATTTTATTAGTAACTACTTTTTTTATATTATTTATACTTTTTTTCTCTTTGGAATCCTTACTCTTAAAATCTATAAAAATAGTGTTCATATTTCCCCCAATACTTATACATATTATATATGAACATATTTTTATATTATTACAACTTAAATAATTTTTCCTATTTCTTTACAATATTTTTTATATTTACAGCAGTTTTTGTTCTATCTAATTTCGTTAGTAGTAATTCTTTTAAAGTATCACCTGTAAGTTCTCTCCTTAATTTTCCATTTTCAACAAGAGAAATTATACCTGTTTCTTCTGAAACAACAATTACAAGAGCATCAGATATTTCAGTAATTCCTACAGCTGCTCTATGTCTTGTCCCAAGATTTTTTGGAACAGAAACTTCAGAGGCAAGTGGTAAAATACATTTTGCAGCAAGTATTTCTGACTTATCAATTACAATTGCGCCATCATGAAGAGGCGTACGTGGCATAAAAATATTTTGAATTAATTCCGATGATACTTTGGCAGATAAGTTTATACCCTCTTTTAAAACTTCTGATACCTTAGTATTTCTTTCTATTACAATAAGAGCTCCTATCTTTTTTAGGGACATTATTTCAACTGCTTTTACAATCTCAGATATTGAATGTTTAACCATGATGTTATCATCCATATCAAAAACTCCAACTAGCTTACTTCTCCCAAGTTTTTCAAATACGTTTCGTATTTCAGGTTGAAATACGACTATTAGCAATATTACTCCATAAGTTACAAAATTAGTCAAGATAAAATTTAATATTACCATATTAAAAACTTTTGCAATTATAACAAGGAAAACAAGCATCAATATACCTTTTACAATTTGTTTTGCTCTTGTTTGCCTTAAAATTCTAATTATATAATATGCAATAAATAGAACTATTGCAAGGTCCATTACAAGTACAAAAACTCTCCATGGACTAGTAAGGTCTAGAACATCTTTTAATAAATACATAAACTCTATTATTCTAAGCCAAATTGTATGGAACATAAAGGTCACCACCTATACATTTTGTATTGCTGATATAAGGACAGCAAACATTGAAAATACCATTGAAAATATTAAAATACCAACAACTGTGTATTTTACAATATTCTTTCTTTTTTCCATTTAAACCACCTCTTTATATTTCAAATTTTCCATCAAACCAATTTAAAAGTTCTTCAATTTTAACTCTTTCTTGTTCCATTGTATCTCTATTTCTTATTGTAACACATTTATCGTCTAAAGAATCAAAATCAAAAGTTATACAATAAGGAGTTCCAACTTCATCCTGTCTTCTATATCTTTTACCTATTGAACCTGCTACATCATAATCACAATTATATTTCTTAGAAAGTAATGAATATACTTCTTCTGCTCCTTCAGATAATTTTTTAGAAAGAGGTAATATTGCAATTTTTACAGGTGCAATAGATGGATGTAATTTTAATACAACTCTTATATCATCATCATTTATCTTTTCTTCTGAATATGCATCACATAGAACAGCAAGTGTAAGTCTATCACACCCAAGAGATGCCTCAATAACATATGGAATAAATTTTTCACCAGTTTCTGGATCTAAGTATTCCATTGACTTTCCACTATATTCCTGATGTCTTGATAAATCATAATTTGTTCTATTGTGTGTTCCACATAACTCATCCCATCCATGAGGATATTTAAATTGAATGTCACATGCTTCTTTAGCATAATGAGCTAATTTTTCATGATCTTTAAATCTAAGATGGTCTTTATCTATTCCTATTGAAGTTATAAAGTTCATTTGTTTTTCTTTATATTCTTCATAATATTTACTATCTGTTCCTTCTTTACAGAACCATTGATGTTCCATTTGCTCAAATTCAATTGTTCTAAATGTAAAATTACCAGGTGTAATCTCATTTCTAAATGCCTTACCAATTTGACCTATTCCAAATGGAATTTTGCTTCTTGATGTTCTTGCTACATTTAAGAAATTAACAAACTCACCTTGAGCAGTTTCTGGTCTTAAATAAACAATAGAAGTTTGATCTTTTACAACTCCTCTTTTGGTTTCAAACATTAAGTTGAATTCTCTTATCTGAGTATAATTTACCTTACCACAGTTTGGACATGGTATTTTATGATCTACGATGTAGTCATATAATTCTTTATCATTTAAAGTATCAGGATTTATTTCATCAGTAAATGATTCAATTAATTTATCCGCTCTATGTCTTGTTTTACATTCTTTACAATCAATTAAAGGATCAGAGAAACTTCCTACATGTCCAGAAGCTTCCCAAACTCTTGGATTCATAAGAATTGCAGCGTCAACTCCATAACTATCTTTGTTTTCTTGAATAAATTTTTTCCACCATGCTTTTTTTATATTGTTTTTAAGTTCAGCTCCATATGGACCATAATCCCATGTATTTGCAAGTCCACCATATATTTCTGAACCTGGATATACATATCCTCTTTGTTTACATAGATTAACTATTTTTTCCATTGAATCTACCATTAATATTCCTCCTAATTATTTATAGTAATATCTAATACTCCATATTTACTATCTACAAGCTCTCCTTCATTAAATATTAAATGAAGTTTTCCTTCTTTGATATAAAAAGGTTTTACTCCTGTGTATGTATAATTGAAATCTGACTCTTTCATCATCTTATTTGAAACAACATAATCTTTTATAGAGTCCCTTATAATTGTTTTGTAATCTTTTCCAAATAAAATTTGTGCAATATTATTTGATTGAGTTATCTGTTCCTTAGTTGCAGCATCAATATTATATGTTTTTATTTTATTCATAGTATTTTTCTTTGCAGAATCATCAACAATTCTTTCATAAATCGTTATAGATATAACTTTATTTTCTTCAATCATATTTTCATATACATTGTAAGTTACTGTATATGTATATTTACTTGAAGCTGAAGCCATTTGTTCTTTTAGACTATTAAACATATCTGTATAATACTTGTTTACTTCACTATTTATACTTGAAAGTTCTTCACCTTCAATAGATATAACAGGAAGAGTCATTTTCGCTTTCATTTTTGCATTAGATGAATCTTTTATACTCTTATCAGTTACACTATATTCAATACTCTGGTTTTTCTTTGTTAATTCATCTTTATTTGCTTTATCTACATCAACCAAACTTTGTGTTTCAGTGTTATCTGTACTTGTTCCAACTACTTCAGGTTCTTCCTCCATTTTTAATCCAAAATACAATATTGCTCCACCTATAATGAAAAAAAGTAAAAGTCCAATCACAACTCCCTTTGAGCTTTTCTTTTTTTCAGTTAATTTCATAGTTTCCATTTACTATCACCCTCGCTACATATTTTACTACATATTATCTATTTTTTCAACTAAAATAAATATAAATAGTTTATTTACTAATAGATTTTACATTAATATTTATTCCAAATAAGTTTATACCTGTAGTTTTATCAACCGAATAAATCACTGTGTTCTTTATTTCAGAACTAAGTTTTGGAATATTATATCCAAACTTAATTTCAATATCAATATCCAATTTCATACCATCTATAAATTTATTTGTATTTACTCTCATTACCTTACTTACACCAGGTACTCTTGATACGCTATATGTTATTATATCATTAATTACAGTATCAGAAATAACAAAATTACCTAAATAACTATATGTTGGACGAATAATCGTCTTTTCATAGTTATCTTCATCTTCATCATCAGCGTTTTTATTGAAGAAATTAAATATTTTTAAAGAATCTAAAAAATACCCTGAAAATTGTTTTTTTATTTCAAAAGTAGGAACTGGTACAATATGCTTACCTTCTTCAGTTCTTGACCTTCTTGCTTCTTCTATTTGCTCCTTTGTTGCTACCTCTTCAATATATATTGTGTGACATATTTCATCTAACCCTAAATTTTCAGCAATTGTTTTTACCATTTTATCAGATGTACCAAGAATTAATATTTTATCAATTTTTTCTTTTTTTATAAAATCAGCCATTTGCTTTTTTCTAGATTCATCTAAAAATATAGCTGCCTTAACAGAGGCTATTTTACTAGCCTCTGTTTTAGCAGATTTTCCTGCAATTACTTTATTATCCCTAATTAATATGGCATCATCTATTATATATTTAATTCCATATTTTTTAGCAATACGCTGTGCGTTATAACTCTTTCCTGTTCCTGTCTTACCAACAAAAGCATATACTTGCATATATAAACACCTAAACTTTCATTAAATCTTTTGCAGTTAAACTAAATTTTCCATCATCTTTTCCGATTTCAGTAACTTTAACAAGAATGTCATCTCCAACTTTTAACACATCTTCAACTTTCTTTATTCTTTCATTTGAAATTTGAGAGATGTGTAAAAGTCCTTCTTTACCAGGTAATACTTCAACTAAAGCTCCAAATTGTAAAATCTTAGTTACTTTACCCATATACACTTTACCAAGTTCAACATCTTCTGTAAGAGATTTTATTGTAGTTATTGCTTTATCAAGCATTTTTGCATCTACTCCTGAAACAAAAACTGTTCCATCATCTTCAATGTCAATTTTAACACCAGTTTCCTCAATTATTTTGTTTATAGTTTTTCCACCAGCACCAATTACATCACCGATTTTAGATGGATTGATTTTTATACTTTCAATTTTAGGAGCATATTTTGATAAATTAGTTCTTGGTTTGTCAATTTCTTTTAACATAATTTCATCTAGTATATACTCTCTTGCTTTTTTAGTTCTTGCAAAAGCTTCTTCTATTATTTCATATGTAAGACCATCAATTTTAATGTCAACTTGAATAGCTGTAATACCTTTTTTTGTACCACCAACTTTAAAGTCCATATCACCAAAGAAGTCTTCTATTCCCTGAATATCAGTTACCATTACATAATCTGAAGTATCTCCATTGTTAGTAAATAATCCTGTAGAAATTCCAGCAACAGGGGCTTTAATTGGAACTCCAGCATCCATAAGTGCAAGTGTTGATGCACAAATACTGCCTTGTGAAGTTGAACCATTTGAACTTAAAACTTCTGATACAACCCTAATTGCATATGGAAATTCTTCTTTTGAAGGTATTACAGGCTCTAGAGCACGTTCTGCTAAAGCACCATGTCCAATTTCACGTCTTCCAGGTCCTCTTGCAGGTCTTGCTTCTCCAACACTGTATGATGGCATGTTATAATGATGCATATATCTTTTTGTAACTTCTTCATCTAGTCCATCAAAAGTTTGTTCTTCTGAAACACTTCCTAATGTTACAAGTGATAGAACTTGAGTAAGTCCTCTATTAAATAATGCACTACCATGAACTCTATTAAACAAACCTACTTCGCATGATAGAGGTCTAATTTCATCATGTGCTCTTCCATCTACTCTTTTTCCTTCTTCTTTTACCAATGTTCTAACTGCTTTTTTCTCAGCTTTATATAGTGCTTCTGATAACATAGATTTATTATTTTGATATTCTTCTTCGCCATATTTTTTTATATATTCATCTATGACAAAATTATCTACATTAGTTACATTTTCATCTCTTTGTTTCTTAGTATCTGTTTGAACAGCTTCTTTTAATTTTTCTGTTGCAAGCTCATCAACAAATTTAACCATTTCTTCAGGAACTGCAAAAGATTTATATTCTGCCTTTTTCTTTCCAACTTCGCTTTTAATTTCTTGTATGAATTTGCAAAGTTTCTTTATTTCTTCATGTCCAGCCTTAATAGCTTCTAACATCTTTTCATCTGGAACTTCTTTTGCACCAGCTTCAATCATACATACTTTATCTTCTGTAGCAGACACTGTAAGATCTAAAGTTGATTTTTCTCTTTGCTCTAAATTTGGATTTAAAACAATTTTATCATCTACAATTCCAACTTTTATTGAACCTACTAACTTATCAAATGGGATGTCAGATATATTAAGTGCAATAGATGCACCAATAGCAGCTGGTATTTCAGGTAAAATATCTGGATCAACTGCAAGTGTTAAAGCATTTATTGATGTATCATTTCTATAATCCTTTGGAAATAAAGGTCTAAGTGGTCTATCAATTACTCTTGATACTAAAATTGCTTTTGTTGTTGGTCTACCTTCCCTTTTTACATATCCTCCAGGAATTTTTCCTACAGCATAAAGTCTTTCTTCATAATCTACAGAAAGTGGTAAAAAATCTATACCATCTCTTGGTTCTTTTGACATAGTTACATTAACTAAAACTGCAGTATCCCCATATCTTACCAAACAAGATCCATTAGCTTGAGATGCCATTTTTCCTGTCTCTACAACTAAACTTCTCCCTGCAAACTCTGTTTCAAATTTTTTATACATATTTTTCCTCCTACTCTGGGGATGTAATAATAATTTCTAAATACATCAATTATATATCCACAAATTATTACTACACAACCCCAACATTAACTACGCATATTATACTATATTTAGCCAAATACTTCAAGAAAAAATAACAAAAAATACTAAACCCGAATAAATTTATAGATTTAGTATTTATAAATTTTATATTGTCTTTTTAACTTGAACACTTATTTTATTTTTTTCAAAGTCTATATTAAAGCCATTTATACTACTTACAACTCTTCTAATCATAAAAGCATCAAGTTCATCAATTTTAAAAATATTTTCAGAGTTTAGATTTAAAAGCCAATTTGATTCATCTTCCGTAAATACAAATTCAATATTATCTCCGCTATTAGACTTGTTTATTAATTTTCTAACAATTTCTGAAATTATAAAAATAGACTGATTAATACTTCCTGCAATATAATTAGATGATTTTAAAGCAGTATGTGTTGTGAAATTTATTCCTTTCTTTTTTGCATCATTTTTTACGATTAAAGAAATTAAATCTACTATATCATCACATTTTAATATTTTTTCTTCACCAGTAGACTCAGCAATAAGCGCATCTAAGATTTTATCTACTCTTTCTAAAGAATTTTTATTTTTTTCGTAAAAGTTCTTTAGTTTTTGAATATCTTCTTTATTTTTTAATTCATCTACATTTGAAATCATCATATTAGTTACTTCTATACCTGCGCCAACAGAAAGCATATCCGATTTAATTTCTTCTGCTATGCTGTTCATAAGTTCACCTATAGTTTTTGTTTTGTATTTAGACAGTTCAATTTCCGTTTGTTGGTTAAAAATCTTAACAGCTGAAATTAACTCTAAATTTAACTTATCAATACCTTCAGTTTTATCAAAATAATTCTGAATATTTAACTTTTGCATAGTCTCAATTGGTGGCTTTTGACCTGAAAATCCAGTTTGTAGAATTATTATTAGTTCTTTATTATGTTTCCTTATTTCTGTAATTACTTCTTCTCCATTCATTCCTGGCATAAAGTAGTCTAGAAGTGCAATTTGATAATTTCCTGACGTAAGTTTTTCTACTGCTTGTTTACCATCTGAAGCGGTTTCAACGTTATAGCCTAATTGCTTTAGAAAGCTATCCGTCATTAGCAAATAATCTTCATCATCATCTGCTAAAAGTATTTTTATATTTTTTATAATTTCTTCATATTCCATATATAACTACCTCTCTTTTTTATAATTATTATATATTAAATTATAAAAAAATAAAAGACATTTCCTTAAAATAAATAAAAATTCCAAGTTATTATAACATGGAATCTTTACAAATCTATTTTATTAAAAGAAAAATACTTTTACAAGGACTATAATTGCAATAATTACTCTATAATATGCAAATACTGCAAAATCATGATTTTTTATATATTTAAGTAAAAATTTGATACTTAATACTCCCACAATTGCCGAAACTACAATTCCTACTATTAATTCATAGCTAAAATTAGACACCATATCTGGAAGTTTAAGTACAGCGGCTCCAAAAATTATTGGTACAGAAAGTAAAAATGTAAATTTAGCTGCAGCACTTCTTGATACACCAAGCAATCTTGCTGTAAGAATAGTAGTTCCTGAACGTGAAAATCCTGGAATAACTGCCAAAGCTTGAGAAAGTCCAATTAAGAATGTCTGCTTTAATGTTAAATCCTTATATTCAGTTTCTTTTCCATCATATTTTTTTGCAGCCCATTTATCTCCTAGATAAATAAGAATTCCCATAACTCCAAGAGCAATTGCAATTAAAGCATAATTAGTTCTTAGGACATTTTCAATCGGTTCTTCAAATATTTTACCTATTAAAGCGCCAGGAATGGTTGCAATTACTAAATACCAAAACATTCTATTTTCAAAAGAATTTTTCTTATGAACAATTTTATTATATGCCCCTTTAAAAAGTTTCCACCACTCATTAAAGTAAACAAATAGTACTGCTATTAATGTACCAAAGTGTAGTGCCACATCAAATGAAAGCGAATGTTCACTCCAATTAAAAAGGTATGGAATTAATATTAAGTGAGCTGAACTGGAAATAGGAAGAAATTCTCCTATTCCCTGTATAACTCCTAAAACAATTGCATGAAATATATTCATTATTAACCTCCTAAATTAACTACCAGAACTTACATTAACATATATTACTTTATTAGTGCTATGCGAACCAGCTGCTGGTGACTGTGAAACTATTGTTCCTGCTGGCTTTTGACTATCTACAATATTTTTTTGTAATGTAAAGCCATCTATTTGACTACTATATGCACTTCCTACAACATTAGGAACTTTATATGTTTCTTCTTTTTTCTCTTCTTTTTTCTCTTCTTTTGGTTGTTCTGTTTTTTTAGTATTATTAGTTGTATTATTAGTAGTTTTTTCTTGGCCATCTACAATATCTTGACTATCATACTCTATATCTTTTAAATCAAGTGTAATTTGCTTAATTGTATCATCATCAACTCTAACATACATCTTATCAGATTTTATTGCTTCAAAAGAAACATTATTTGGAATTTTTCCAACACTTTCAAGTGGTTTATCAGATGATACTTCAATAACATAGTCAGAATAAATAACAAATACTCTTTCATTGTTATAGTAGGTAGATTTAACGTCTTTATCCTTAAGTTCAATAGTATCAGTTATCTTATTATTCTTAACTTTATATACCTTACTATTATCTTGAGATATGAAGTAAAGTATATCTTCTGTATCTATTCCTATCATATTTACTTTTTCTTTAAATATTCCAAGTTTAGAATTAGAATAGTAAATATTTGAGTTTGAATCTTCATAATATACTCTATCAGTTTGCTGTAACATAATCATTCTATCTACAATAAGTCCTGATTTAATTTGAGACATAGTGTTAAACAAGTTTATTTTATAAATTATATTATTAGTTGAATTTCCTGTTTTTTGCTCAACATTAATATAAATCATATTTATTACTGGCGACATATCCATATTTTTTATTCTACTAAAGTTTTTAACTGTAAAGGTATTATATTCTATTTTTCTCTTAGTACCAATATCATAAGTAGTTAACTTAAGTGTGGCTGAAGTTCCATTATCTGTTTTTGTAAAATACAAAATTAAATTTTTGTCATATAACAAGTCAAAATAACAAATTGGATTACTTTCCTCGATAGTATCAATTATTTCTCCTGATTCTATGCTTCCTATATATACTTTTGAATCAAATAAATATGTATAATATTTATTATCATATGAATACTGAATGTCTTTAGCATTTTTAGAAATATTTATTGTTTTTACACCTTTTTCCTTATTTTCTTTTTTGTTTTCATTTACATCTGCACCTGATAAGGAAATAACATATCTTTCGACAAGATAAAGAGCAACTACTGTTACAATTGTTCCAATTGCCCAGTATATAGCTAGATTAATAAATAATTTCTTTTTATTTATTTTTTTTCTTACTTTCTTTTCTTTTATTTTTCTTTCCTTCAAAGTTATTCTTCCTTTCTAATTATTTTTTATTCGGTTTTGTTACTATAAAAGCATTTGGAACATAACGTTCACCTAATATATCACTTGGACTATTTACAACATTTCCGTTATATACCATAGTTGTAGAAGCTCCACCATCCAAATTAAAGGCATTATATGCTCCATTATCCAAAAGAATATCTTGAACTTGCCTTAGTGTTGCTCCTAGACTTCCTTTTTGTCTTCCGTCAATAACCAACATTAATATTGCTCCATCTTTTCTTTGAGCTATCGCAGTTCTTGGTTGCATACCCCAACCGCCTGTTCCGCTTTTTATTGTAGCATTTCCATTAATAATAATAACTGGTCCAAAGGAAACTGCACATCTTAAATTAAGTTGCTGACATTTAGAATATGTCATTGAATTTGAAACAACCATTTTATTATCTTTATCCATTCCAACTAAACTATATGATGCACCTGTATTTGTTGTTCTAAGCTGTCCATCTTCAATAACAAGCCCAGCTGGCTTTCCACCTGTACCCAAAGCATCATCCTGAAATCCTCCAGCGTTAATTCCTGCAACTGCATCGTTCTCTGCGACAATTTGAGATGTAGTAGCGCCTGAAGTTCCAAGCCTTGGAGATGATACAAGTTTAACACGAGATGGATCATTTATAATTAAAAGTTTACCTGTATAGCTATCATTACTTACGTCTTTAAGTTCAATTCCATTCATATCTTCAGCAGATATTCCAGATCCAATGTTTATTGCTGATAAACTTTGATCTTCTATATTCTCTTGTGGCCTATTCTTCGCTAATATTTCATCAATTTTTTCTTTACTTAAAAATAAAGTTGCAAAATATTGATGACTCATAGTTGTCATTGCTGTTGTTACTATCATATCTCTTGTATTAGTAAATGGTCCATAATATATAAGTACAATTGAAAGAATTGGAACATATATTACCTGGAATATAAGGAAAAAAGCTATCCACTTTAACACTTTCTTCGATTTTGATTTTTTGTTCTTTTTTTCTTCATTATTAACTTCTTTTTTCATTTAAAAACCCCGCTTTATAATATTACAAATTAACGTTATTATTCTATCAAAATAAAAAAGTTTTTTCAATAGTTTTGTATAAATATGTAAAAAAATAGGAGCAAATATATAATAATACTTGTTCCTATTTTATATTATCACTAGTTTTTCTTTGTTGTAGTTTTATTATTATTTTTATTTGTATTTTTATAAATATGTATACCATTTGATTCTTCTTCATCATTACTTGATGATGAATTTTTTGAAGTATGAACATTACATGTTTCTGTAGGTGCCATATATGCCCAATCAGCTGGTTTTACATTTGGTGTATAGTCTCTTGTTATAAATGATTTTTCTGATGTGTTTGGACAATATTCTGTAGCAATTTTACCAGTTTCATTACATATTTTTATTGTCTTATGGATATTACATGTTTCAGTAGGTATTGAATCTTTTGCTACATAATCACTTCCAACTTGACTTCCCCTTGGGTCATTTTTACAAGCATCTGTAGGAACCAATCCAGAGACTTTACAAAGTTCTACTTTTGTAACAGAATTTGGAACTTCAAAATGTTTTGATTGTTTACCTTTGCTTATACTATTTACAACTGTATTAAATAGTGAAACTGAAGTGTAAGGATAAGATCCTATCTTTCTATATCCAATTGCTTTTTGTCCAGCTTTACCGCCAACTTTATCATATCCATTCCAACAAGCAATTGTATAATATGGAGTAAATCCACAGAACCATTGATCAAAATCATCGTTTGTATTACCAGTTTTGCCTGCAACATCCATATTTGCTAGTTTAACATAACCTGCTGCTGTTCCTGTCTTTACAACTTCTTGTAAACAACTTGTAAGCATAAATGCTGTTGATTCTTTCATAACACGTTTAGAGTTTATATTATTCACAATTACATCTTCGCCTTTAGAGTCTGTAATTTTAGTATATAGTCTTGGCTCTATATATACTCCACCATTTGCAATAGTAGCATAAGCATTTGCCATATCCATAACAGTTACACCATATGTAAGTCCACCAAGTGATAATGCTGCTGGAGCTTTATCTGCTGCAACTAATCTCTTAAGCCCTGTATTCTTCGCAAAGTTATATGCATAATCTATATCAACTTTTAAATTTGCTCTTGCCGCAGGTAAATTCATTGATTTTGCAATTGCATTTCTTGCTGTTACATAGCCATTGAAATAACCATAATAGTTTCCTGGATGCCAATTTCCTTCTGTAAGCTCGCAATCATCTAAACCTGCTCCAGGTGATGATAATCCAAGTTCAAATGCCGGTCCATATGCGCCTAAAGGTTTCATACATGAACCTGGTTGCCTTGTTAATTGCGTAGCTCTATTTACAACAAGGTCTGATGTCTTCTCATCCGCTCCTCCGATAAGTCCAAGTACACATCCTGTAGATTGTTCAATAACAACCATTGCAGATTGCATAAAATCTCCTCTACTATCAGTATAAAATAATTTTGAATTATTATATGCAGAATCAATTGCACTTTGTACATCTGGATCAAAAGGTGTATATATTTTATAACCTTTACCATATAACTTTGTAATAGCAATACCTCTTTCGACTCCTAATGTTTCCATCAAATCATTAATTACAGCTTCTCTTACAGCTTCAACATAGTATGTATACTGTGCACCATTTGAAGATTGTTTTGTAGAATCATCTTCTTTCTTAAATACAATTTCATAATTTAAAGCTTCATTATATTCGTCTTCTGAAATTTTCTTAAGTTTTAGCATCTGCTTTAAAACTAAATTTTTTCTCTCTAAAAGTTTATTTTTAGCTTCTTCACTCTTATATGGATTAGTTGACTCTGGTGATTGTATAATTGCAGCCAATACTGCAGATTCAGCTAAATTTACTTCACTTAAAGGCTTTCCAAAATAATTTCTTGAAGCCACTTCAAATCCATAGCATCCATCTCCCATGTATATTTGGTTTACGTATGCTTCAAAAATTTCTTCTTTTGAAAGCTTATTTTCTAGAGCTATAGCTCTATACCATTCTCTAATCTTTCTTGTCCATGTTGCTTCTTTATCGTTTTTTATATTTTTTACCAATTGCTGTGTAATTGTACTTCCACCAAAGCTTGATTTTCCACCATGAGTTATATATGTAAATATCGCACCTGTAGTTCTTTTTAAATCGACACCATGATGTTTAAAAAATCTTTCGTCTTCAATAGATACAACAGCATCAACAACAGTCTGAGGTATATCTTTATATTCAACAGTTACTCTGTTTTCTGAATCATAAAAAGCACCTATTTGATTACCATTTTTATCATATACAAATGATGTTTCTTTGTATAATTTCAATTCTTCAAGATTTAAACTATCCGTCTTGTCAATTACACCAGTTATAACACCTATAACTAGTCCTGCACAAATAATAAAAAGAGCAAGAAAAACAAAGAAACAAATCTTTATTATTTTTTTTCTTCTTTTCTTTTTTGCATTCTTGCTACTTGCTTTAGAATTAATATCTTTGGTTGAAACTACTTGTGTTTTACCAGCCTCGATATTCTTCTTCGTCTTTTTCTTTAAAGATTTTGTCTTAAAAACTTTTGTATGTTTATTATCATTTTTATCCATATTTTTTCACTCCTAATACAGAAAAATATTACCAATCACTAAAAAAGTCATCAAAATCACATCTAATGTTAAAACTTATCTTAAGAGCTTCTTTAACCTTTTCTAATGTTATTTCATCAATACTTCCTATTTTTTCTTTTAGCCTTACCTTATCTAAAGTTCTAACTTGTTCAACAAGAATAATTGAATCTTTCTCTAATCCGCAGCTACCTGCTTTGATTGGAATATGAGTTGGAATCCTATTTTTACTTTTAGTTGTTATAGCAAGAGCTATTACAGTTGGGCTGTATTTGTTTCCTATATCATTTTGAATAATCAATACAGGTCTAATCCCATCTTGCTCTGAACCAACAACAGGACTTAAATCAGCATAAAATATATCTCCTCTTTTTACTTTCAAAATATATTCCTCACTTTCATATATTATACACTATTTATCAAAATTTGCAAATATTTTCTCATCAAATTTATCTAATATATCAAATTTTAAGTAATTTACATTTATAACTACATTTTCTTTTTCATCTAAAACTACATACTGTTCTACTTTTTTTGACTTATTATCAACAACTGCTTCAAATGAAGATAAATTTAATCCTTCTTTTAATATAAATTTAAGTTCTTCTACTTCATTTATTTTATTTTTATTTAATTTTATTAAATAATGAATTTTATCATTTACAATCTTTGATTCGATATTTCCACAAGAAGTTTCTCTTTGTATATAATTGTACAAAAAAATAAATGTTGAAAAACTAAAAATATTTCTATCTGAAGTTGAATATTCTCTTAAATCAAACTTACTAATTTCCTTTGTATTATTTATTCTTACTTCATTATTTAATATAATATATGATATTTTATCTTGCAAGTCATTTGTAAAGTCAAATCTATACTTTTCTTCTTCATTATTATACAAGTACCATTCTTCTACTTCATAGCTATTCTTCGTTTTATTGCTAAATATAGTTAATGAATATTTTGTATTATAGTTTTTTATATCAAAAATATCTTTCATTTCATTGCTACCATTATTATTTGCGTTATATATACCAAAAAAAGAAATTGCTATAAGTAAAAAGGCGACAAAAAGTGCACATATAATTATAAACCACAATCTTTTAGATTTATCAATATTAATAGTTTTAATTAGCAAACAAAACAACCCCTTTTTTATAATATATATTTACATTAAAATATATGTTATATAAAAAAGGAGTATTCATTATATTATTATTTTCTGTTTATTTCTCTTGTATTTCCTAATGCTTTCTTTACTTCATCTAATTTTTCATAAATGTCTTTTAAGGTATTGGAATCAACTGTAGTTTTAATTTCAGATTTAACCAAATTACTTACATCATCAACATCTTGCTTTAAGAATGAAAGCATTTCTAATATATCAAATCTTGTTGATTTATATGTTAATTGTTTTGTTCCAACAAATTCACCATCAATTGTATATGTATCTTCATAACTTGGGATGGTTACAGGTATATTAAATTTTTCAGTAATATATGTTTTTAATACCTGTTGTGAAACTATTTCACCATGGTTTATAAAAATATTATGAGGTTTGTTTTTCATTTTGTCAATAAACTCTAATAGTCCATCTCTATCTGCATGCCCCGAAAACGCGTCTAAATATTCAATTTCAGCTTTTACTGCAATTTCTTCCCCAAAAATTTTAACAATTTTTGAACCAGTTTGTATTTTTTCACCTAACGTACCTGTTGCCTGATATCCAACAAATAAAACTGTACATTCTGGTCTATATAAATTGTGTTTTAAATGATGCTTGATTCTTCCAACTTCGCACATACCACTTGCAGAAATAATTACCTTAGGGGTTGGATCATCATTTAAAGCTTTAGATTCATCTGAGGTAGTTACCAAATGTAAGCTTGCAAAATCAATAGGATTATCGCCTTTCATTAAATATTTTACTGCTTCTTCATCATAATATTCTGGGTTTTCTTCAAATATTTTTGTTGCATTAACAGCAAGAGGACTGTCAACATAAACTGGTATATTTTTTAATTTTTCAGCATATCCTTCTTTTGCAGCATACTTGTTTATTTCATACAAAATTTCCTGTGTTCTACCAACTGCAAATGATGGTATAATTAAATTACCACCTCTTTCAATAGTTCTTAGTAAAATATCTATAAATTTGTCTGATTGATCTTCCATTTTTCCATGTAATCTATTTCCATACGTAGATTCCATTATTAAATGGTCAGCACCTTCAATATATGTAGGATCTTTAATAATAGGCATATTTTTATTACCTAAATCTCCCGTAAATACCACTCTTTTTGTTTGACCATTTTCTGTTAAATCAAGAAGTACTATACTAGATCCTAGCATATGTCCTGCATCAACTAAAGTAAAAGAAATATTTTCATTAATTGTTATTTTTTTATTATAATCGACACCTTTAAATAATTTCATTGAGTCAATACCATCTTGTGCAGTATACATAGGTTCATTTTCTTTTTTTCCAGCTCTTCTTCTTTTTTTATTAACCCACTCAATTTCTTTTTCTTGAATATGACCACTATCTGCAAGCATAATACCACATAAGTCAACTGTTGCATTTGTAGCATATATTGGATTTGTATATCCCGCTTTATATAACTTTGGTATTCTACCACTATGATCAATATGTGCGTGAGTCAAAATCATAAAATCAATATCATTTACATCAAATGGAAAATCGTCATAATTTAGCATTTGATCTGTCATTTTTCCTTGAAACATTCCACAGTCTATTAAAAATTTATTTCCTGCTACTTCAACCATTGTACATGAACCTGTAACGGTTTTAGCAGCCCCATAAAAAGTTAAATTCATATATCATACCTCTCTTTTTTACATATATATTTTATAATAAAGGAAAACAATTATCAAGACAATTTTAAAAAAATTGTATATTTGATTTAAGATATACTAGTTGGATTTTTTGTTACAACAAAATTCAATAGTTTATTTTTATTTTTATTAAATATATTTATTTTCTCGTATATTTGGCTATATACCTCTTTATTTAGTTTTGCTTTAACAAGTACATTTATTCTATATTTATTATTTATTCTTCTTACAAAAGGTGACTTTGGACTAAAAACTTTATATTTTGCCAATGAGTCATTTAAAATATTATAAAGTCTTTCAGATTCTAATTTTACAATATTAAAATTAGATGATGAAAGTTCAAATAATACAATATCTGTAAATGGTGGATAGTTAAACATTTTTCTATATTCTATTTCTTTTTCATAAAATTCAGTATAATCTCCTTTTATAACTGCATTTAAAATATAATTATTTAAATCTGATGTTGGAATTATAACTCTTCCAGATAAATCTCCACGTCCTGCTCTTCCGGCCACTTGAGAAATATTTGAATATGCTTTTTCACTAGCCATATAATCATTCATTGCAAGCATATTATCAACACCAAGTATTCCCACAAGTGTTACATTTGAAATATCATGACCCTTGCTTATCATTTGAGTTCCAACTAAAACATTTACATTATTCTTTTTAAATTTATCTAAAATATCTTGTTGTGCATTTCTTGATACAGTGGTATCTGCATCCATTCTAAGAATTGAAATTTGTGGATATATTTCTCTTAACTCTTCTTCTATTTTTTGTGTACCAATAGTTCCTGATGATATATTAGTACTTCCGCAGTTATAGCAAGTAGTTATGTTTTTCTCCACATGTGAACAATAATGGCAAAGTAGAAGGTTACTCTTTTTATGGTACGTCATTGCAACATCACAATTTGGACATTTAAATACTTTACCACAATCTTTGCATGTAAGATATGACGTATATCCTCGTCTATTTAAAAAAATCATTGTTTGCTGACCTAATTTTATGTTTTGAAGAATTTCCTCTTTTAATTTTATAGGTAAAACTGAAGTATTACCAAGAAGCCTATCTTCTTTTATATCAATTAATTCTATGCTTGGAAGTTTAGCATTTCCAGCTCTATTTTTAAGTGTTAATAGTGATATATTTCCACTTTTAGCTTTATAAAATGTAGTTACCTCAGGAGTGGCAGATCCAAGAAGTAAAAGAGCATTGTTATTTTTACAAATATATCTTGCAATTTCTTTTGTAGAATATTTTGGCGTAGAACCAGAGTAATAGCTTGAATCATGTTCTTCATCAATTATAACCATACCTAAATTATCAATAGGTGCAAAAATTGCAGACCTTGCACCAACAACTATATCTACTTTTCCCTCTTTTATTCTTTTATATTCTTCTTTCCTTTTAGCTATAGTCATTCTACTATGTAATATAGCAACATTATTTCCAAATCTAGAAACAAATCTTTCAACTGTTTGATAAGTAAGAGATATCTCAGGTACTAATACAATTACTTTTCTTCCTTGTGATAATACCGTTTCTATTACCTGTAAATAAACTTCTGTCTTTCCACTTCCTGTAACTCCAAATAACAAACATTCATCATACTTTTCATCATAAAGTTTACCATTTATTATATCTATAGCGTTTTTTTGTTCATGAGTAGGGTTCATCGGATAAGTTCTCTTAACATTTAATTCATCTAATAAATCTATTTCTTTCTCGACTTTATATAGTTCAATATATCCTTTCTTAACTACAGTATTAATAATAGTTCTTGATATATCTAATCCGTTTATTATATCGCTTAACAAAACAAAATCATTACTCATTAAAAAAGTAAGTAATCGTATATGTTTTGCAGAGGAAACAATTCCATCATCTATATCCTGATTTATCTTTTCTGCATCAACTATAAGTCTAACAGCTGTCTCTTTCTTTCCATCTATTTTTTTACTGCTTTTTTTACTACCAGTTCCTGGTGGCAGCATAAGTTTTAAAGCATCATACACATTACAAAAGTATAAATAAGCAATATTCTTTGCTAGTTTAAGTCTATTTTCATCAATATATGAAATTTCGTCAATAACAGAAAAAATCTCTTTTAGTTTATATTTTGGTACATATTTTTCATCCTCTATAACTTTTACTATAATGGCTTCTTCTAAATCTTTCTTTCTTCCAAAACTAACTTCTACTCTTTTACCAAGTTCAATTTTACTTTCTAATTCAACTGGAACTTTATAATCATACACTTTATTTAACTTACTTACTGACGTATTTATAAGTACCTTTACTATCATACTACACCTCTTAATTAGATACATTATACCAAACATAAGTTTTAGTGTCAAGAAAAGCACCCATACTTTTAAAGTATGAATGCTAAGTAAATCTCATTAATTAGTATTTATCATAAATTTGATTTCTTTTCAATAATTTGTGCTATATCATTTGCATACTGAGTAATTTTATCTATATTTTTTCCTTCTAACATTACTCTAACTAAAGGTTCTGTACCTGATGGCCTAATAAGTACTCTTCCCTCATTTTTAAGTTTTTCTTCTACTTCTTGTATCATTTTTGAAATTTCACTATCTTCTTTATACAAATATTTCTTATCTAAAGCTACTTTAGCATTTACTAAAACTTGAGGATAGATATCTATAATACTTGCAAGTTCTGAAGCCTTTTTATTGTATTTAACCATACTTCTAATAAGCATAAGTGATGTTAAAATTCCATCACCTGTAGGATTATAATCTAAGAATATAATGTGCCCTGATTGTTCACCACCTAAGTTATATCCTTTATTTAACATTTCTTCTAAGACATATCTATCTCCTACATTTGTTTTTTCAAGATTTAAACTATTGTTCTTACAATAAATATCAAGCCCTAAATTACTCATCACGGTTGCTACAACAGTATCTTTTTTTAGAGAGTTTTCTTCCTTTAAGTATTTAGATAAGATTGCAAGCATAATATCTCCGTTAATTTCATTTCCATTTTCATCTACTGCTAAACATCTGTCTCCATCACCATCGTATGCAATACCTAAATTATATTTATTAGATGTAACATATTCTTTTAACATTTCAAGATGTGTAGAGCCACAATCTTTATTAATATTTATACCATTTGGATTATTGTTTATTATTTTAAATTCAATTCCAAGTCTTGTAAATATTTTTTCAGCTATTTTATATGTTGCTCCATTTGCTGTATCTATTACAACCTTAAATCCACTTGGTAATTTATCCTTAATAGATTTTTCAAAAATTTGTACTATAAATTCCTCATAATCAGAAATCATTTCTTCTTTATTTTCAGATATACCAATTTTATCATCGCTAGCATTTAAATCATTTAGTTTATCTGAATCCATAATTTCTTCAATTTCTTCTTCAATACTATCTGGTATTTTCATTCCCTTATTACTAAAAAATTTTATTCCATTAAATTCAAAAGAGTTATGAGAAGCAGATATAACAACACCAGCATCTGCACCAAGTTTTTTTGTTAAATATGCTACTGCAGGTGTAGGAATTACTCCTAATACTTTTACATTTGCTCCATAACTTAAAAATCCTGCAATCATAGCACTCTCTATTAAATTTCCTGATAATCTTGTATCTCTACCAATTAAAATAGTTGGCGTATTAGAAGCATGTTTTGCTAAAACATATGCACCAGCTTTTGCCACTTTATATGCAAGTTCAGGTGTAAGGCCTATATTTGCTACTCTTCTTATTCCATCTGTTCCAAAATATTTTTTCAAAATTAACACCTTCCTTAATATAACCTAATATAGTGGCTATATAGCCACTATATTTGATTATTATTTTTCGTTTGAAGTATCCTCTTCTTCACTTTGTTCTTCTTGTGGGTCTATAGTAAATTTATCATTAATTTTTACAAAAACCTTTTCCTCTGCTATTTCTTTTCCAGCTATATCAACAGCATCTGTAATATCTGGATCATTTTCGATTACTCTTCTTTTTTCAATATCCCTTGCTCTTTTTGCAATTGCAAGTGCAGCTTGATATCTATTTCCTACTTTAGGTACTATTTTTTTTACATTTGGATCTGATAACATAATATTCCTCCTTAAACTACAATATATTTTACCACAATTTACTTTTATTTACAATACAAAATTTATTAACCTCGTTAATTTTTTTAAACTTCCTCCAATTGAGTTTACATATACACTCAAATCTCTATTAACAAGATTTTCAAATAAAAGACCAAAAGTCCTAATATCTAACATTAATTCTTTAGGAGAAACTCCTAAAGCAGCTACAGCAGGAGATGGATCTATCATCGATAATATAGTAAACTAAATATTGTATACAATAAGAAATCATATATTTCAATATATTGAGATATTTCATTTCCATATTTTGTGGTATTTCATTTCTGTATTTTGTGATTATATTAAAATTCACAAATAGTTGTTATTCCACATGGAAGAACAAATTCTGAATTTTTTTGCCTTAAACCAATTTCATTGTGAAATATTTTCTTAGGGTTATTTTCACTAAAAGCAAGTTTTGAGACATTTTCAATGATTGTACCTGACAGTCCTCCAGTATATGTGTTTATAATAACAGAAATAGGATTGTCTGATAAAATTTTTGAACACAAACAAAGCAAATTGTTTATATCCTTTTCTATGCTCCATACTTCACCATTTTTTCCTCTACCATATGATGGCGGATCCATAATTATCATGTCATATTTGTTATTTCTTCTTATCTCTCTATTTACAAATTTTACAACATCATCTACTAAAAATCGTACAGGTCTTTCTCTAAGTCCACTTGAAGATACATTTTCCTTTGCCCAGTTTACCATTCCTTGTGATGAATCAACATGACATACAGATGCTCCTGCACTAAGAGCAGCAACTGTAGCACCACCAGTATATGCAAAAAGATTTAAAACTTTTACTTCTTGATTTTTCTTAGTTCTTTGTGATATTTTAGATATTATATAATCCCAATTTACTGCCTGCTCTGGGAATAAACCTGTATGTTTAAATCCCATTGGCTTTAGATTAAAGACTAAATTCTTGTATTTTATACTCCAATTTTCATCAATTTTACTATATTTTTCCCAATGTCCTCCACCTGTATTACTCCTTATGTATTTTGCATCAGCCTTTTCCCATAACTTTGGATTAGTTTTTTTATCCCATACAATTTGTGGATCTGGTCTTATTAATATATATTTACCCCATTTTTCAAGTTTTTGTCCTTTTGCCATGTCAAGTAATTCATAATCTTTCCATTCATTTGAAACTAGCATAATACTATCTCCTTTATCATATTATTTTTTAGGTGTTACTATGAAAATATATAAAAGTTATAAACTAAAAAATATATTAAATATTGTTATTTTTTGTATATCACTTTCAATATTACTAATATTTTCAAAAGATAACTTTGAAAACGTAAAAAAGAGTGTTTCTATTTTTATTTCAAGTATAATACCATCTCTTTTTCCATTTATATTTTTTACAGAATTTATACTAAATACAGATATTTTAGGAACCATTCAAAAAACATGTGGCAAATTTTTATCAAAGTTTTTCAACATTTCAGAAAAGTCATCTCCAGCTGTTATAACAGGTTTTTTATGTGGATTTCCAATGGGTGCTAAAACTGTATCTAAACTTTACGAAGATAGTGAGATTTCAAAATATGAAGCTGATAAACTTCTTTTATTTATAAATAACTGTAATCCTGCATTTTTAATATCTACCATAGGAATTGGAATTTTTCATAATATTTATATAGGAATACTTCTTGCGACCTCACATTATATCTCATCTATATTAATTGGTATTCTTATCCGTAAAAAACAACCTTCTACTATTATACACAAAAAAATTCAAAATTTAAATAGTTTTAACCCAAATAATAAAAGTAGAAATGAAAATTTATTTGAAATTATAAAAAAATGTATTAAAAGTACTTTTGTAACACTATCTATGATTTTAGGATTTATGATTATTTTTAATCTACTGTTTTGCATTTTAAATAATATTCTAAAATTTATGAATATTTCAAATAGTACTTCATCAATAATATCTGGATTATTTGAAGTAACTGGTGGTGCAAATAACGTTGTAAACAGTACGCTTGATATAAAGACAAAAATAATTGTTACATCTTTTCTACTTGGATTTAGTGGTATGTGCATTATATCTCAAATATATTCTTGCATATCTAAATATAATTTTTCATTTAACAAGCTTGTTATTTCAAAATTTATACATGGTATATTATCTATGGTTATTACATATATTATATTAACATATACAAATATAATTGATTACGAAACTATATGTGTATATAGCGATATTGATAATTATGAAAGAGTAAACTACATTTCCAATATAAAAATCTCATATTTAATATCTACATTTTTAATAATCATTTTTTTGTTTATATATTATGTTATACGAAAAAAAGTAGCCTATAAAAATATAGGCCACAAAAAAGAAGGGGGGTAAACTTTTTGAATGTGTTTACATTATTATTATGTATAAAATAATTTAATTTATACATTTTTTATATATTTTTTGGAGGTATGAATAAAATGGATAAAACTCAAGGATTTTTCGATCCATATAATTTTAATTTACAAAATTCAAACATGCAAAATTCTCAAGCACAAAATATTCCACAAACTCAAGCAATGCCTGGTATGGAAGTACAACAAATGGTAAGTCCAAATATGTATTATGAACAACAGTATATGTATTATAAATATCTAACTCAAATGATTGAATATAAAATAAAATTAAAAGAGTGGGAAAATATGAACAGAGAAAAAAAATAAAATTATTGAATATAATTTATTAAGCTTATGATATTTTCAATAAAAATAAAAAAATTCGATCCATGTAAAACATAAGATCGAATTTTTTATTATATAACCATGCCTCCATTTGGACTTATAACTTGGCCTGTAATGTAACTTGATTTATCAGATGCTAGAAACATTACAGCATTTGAGACATCTTCTACATTTCCAAGTCTATTAAGCGGTATTTCACTTTTTAATTCTTCTAATTGATCATTTGTTAAGTTAGAAATCATTTCTGTTTTTATAGCTCCTGGAGCAACTGCATTAACTCTAATTCCTGACATACTTACTTCTTTTGCTAAGGCTTTTGTAAACCCTATTATTCCAGCTTTTGTCATAGAGTATATAACTTCACATGAACCGCCTGTTATTCCCCAAATAGATGAAATATTTATAATGTTACCTTCGTGATTCTTTATCATTGACTGTTTTAAAACCTCTTTTGTAACATTTATAGTGCCATAAATATTTACATCGATTAATTCTTTTATCTTTTCATTACTAATATCCGTAAATAGGTTATAATCACAAACACCTGAATTATTTACTAGCACATCAATTTTTCCAAAAGTATTAATAACATCATTTACCATTTTGTGTACTTCTTCATTTTTGGTTATGTCTGCTTTATGTATAACTACACTACAACCATCTTTTGCTAGCTCATCTTTTAAAAGTATGGCTTCACTTTCAGATTTGTTGTAATTTATACAAACATTATATCCTGCTTTTGCAAAATCAAATGAAATTTTCTTTCCAATCCCTTTTGCACCACCTGTAATAAGTATTGTCTTTTTCATTTATCTTTGTTCTTTTTCTGGACTACCTTGAGTTGGTGCTTTAGTAGGTTGGTTATTTACAGGTTGACTATTTACAGGTACTTTATTTACTCCTTGATATAATTTGGATGTAAATGGATTGATATCTTTCTTAATATTTGAATTTATACCGTGTTTAGCTGAATATGATGCAATTTCATCTGATATATAATTAATACGTTGGTTTTTTCCTGTCATTTCATATTTTGTGTTAAATCTTCCAAGAATTTTTCTATTAGCAAGATCATTTAATACTCCACTTTTTATATATGGCATTATATCAGAATTAATTTTTTTTGCAAGTTCGGGATTATTGCTAAAGTCTTTAGAGTTAAGTTTATTTACAATGTTGTATAAATTTTCCATATCTTTATCTGTATATTTTGAAAAACCATTTAAAATATTATTAGGTGAATCTTTATCAAATAAATTTTCAAAAATTTCCTTTTCATCAGTGCTTAGATCAGAGCCTAAAGCATTATCTAATAAAGTTGAATATTCAGATGAGTCCTTCATATTTTTTAAAAGTTCTTTATTATTATCAGCTAAAGCTCTCTTTACCCTATGATTTTTCCAAAAATTTAACATACCTCTATTCTTTAGTGAATCACATAATGCTGCATATCCTGCTGGGTTATCTATAAATTTCGCCTTTCTATCAGAAGAATTCGAACATTTAGCAAAATCGTTCATTGCATCTGGAGAATATTTTGATGGTAAATTAGCATTATTCTGTTCATCTTGATTTATAGCTGAACCAGATGGCACCTCTTTTGCATCATTAGAACCTTTCTCATTTTTATCTTTCTTTTCTCCTTTAGTTCCATCTTCTAGATCATTTTTTTCATTAAAAATACCATTGACATCTATACCATTTTCTTTTGCGATCCTTAAAATTTCTTCTCCATTTTTTACATATGCTTCCTTTGCTTTTTCAAGTGATTCCTTTGCATCATTATATATTTTCTGTGATTCTGTATGTTTTGTCTGTAAATCAGATTTTTCTTTTTCTAAATTTTTAATTTCAGTATTTTTATCGTTTATTTTGATTTCTTTATCTTTCAATTCGTCTCTCTTGTTTTTACTTTCATCTAATTTAGAATCAATTTGATTTTTTATACTTTCAAGTTCTTTTTCTTCTTCTTTAGTTAGTTTATCTTTTCCTTCAAGTTCATCCTTTCTTTTTGATAAATCATTTATTTCATTTTGGATTTCTTCTAAATCTTTTTTTATTTGATCAAGTTCAGTCTCTAATTTAATTCTTTCGACCTTTGTGTCCCTAATTTTATCTTCTTTTTCTTTAATCTCTTTTTCTTGCTCTAATAATTCATTATTTGCTTCTTTAAGTTTTTCCTCAGTTTCTTTGATTTTTTCTGCAAACTCATCTTGCGTATGAATCAAAATATGAATAATCTTCTCTTTATTTTTAGCAAATTTATTTAAGTATTCTTCATATTCTTTATTAAAATCTTCTTCATAATTTGTTCCATTCTCTAAATCATATTTTGCAAATTCCTTAAGTGCCATTGCCTTTTTACGTTCATAAGGCACTCCAGATAAATCAATATTTGAATCTTTAATCCTTGAGGAAAAATAATCATCTATAAAAGTGTCATTCTCTTTTATATACTCATCTTTAAGTCTTGGAATATAATTATTAATCTCTTGGTTATATCCTTCAATATCTTTTTCTACACCATTTTTTAATTCATCAGAAAACGCCATAATTAATCCTCCTTATTATTTGAAGATCCATTTAATATATTTAAATCTTCCTTTAATCTTTCTATTGTATTTTTCATTTTATCTAATTCTTTTGTGTCTTCTTTTAGACTTTCAAAAATATTTTGCTTTTCAGACATAACAAACACCTCTTATTTATAAATTATATTATATATTTGATACAATGTCAAACAATTTATAAAAATTATTTAAAATTGGTTACATAAAAGTGGAGGTAAACTCACCCCCACTTTACTACTATATATTATTTATTTTCAAAATTCCATGCATCTTTACACATATCCTCAAGCGTTTTGCTTGCAATAAATCCAAGCTCTTCTCTTGCTTTTTTAGGATCTGCAAAACATTTTGCTATATCGCCTGCTCTTCTTGGTGCTATACTATATGGAACTTTTATATTGTTTGCTTTTTCAAAAGCATTTACAATATCAAGTACGCTATATCCTGTACCAGTACCAAGATTATATATGTACAGACCTTTTCCTTCTTTATCTAATTTTTCTAGAGCTTTAACATGTCCACGTGCTAAATCTACAACATGAATATAATCTCTTACACCAGTTCCGTCATGTGTATCATAGTCATTTCCAAACACAGATAATTTTTCTAATTTACCACTTGCAACTTTTGCAATATATGGCATTAAATTTGCTGGTATTCCGTTAGGCTCTTCTCCTATTAAACCACTTTCATGTGCACCGATTGGATTAAAATATCTAAGTATTGCAATATCCCATTCATTATCTGATTTATATAAATCTTTTAATATTCTCTCTACCATAAGTTTTGATGTTCCATATGGATTTGTAGTTCCTCCAGTTTTGCAATCTTCTGTTATAGGAACAATTTCTGGATCACCATAAACTGTTGCTGAAGATGAAAATACTAATTTTTTTACATTATGTGCTTTCATTCTATCAAGTAAAGATAAAACTGTTGCTACATTATTTGTATAATATTCAACTGGCTTTTGTACTGACTCTCCAACAGCTTTATATGCTGCAAAATCAATTACTGCACCTATTTCATTTTCTGTAAAGATCTTATCTAGAAAATCTTTATCAATCATATTTCCTTTATAAAATTTAAAATCTTTTCCAGTTATTTTTTTTACATTTTCTAAAGCCTCTGGTTTACTATTTGAAAAGTTATCTAATATAACTAATTCATATCCTGCGTTTAAAAGCTCAACACTTGTATGTGTACCTATGTATCCTGCTCCACCTGTTACTAATATTTTTTTCATAAAACTACCTCATTTCTTATATAATCAAAATGGCAAGAAGTAATAATACTCTTGCCAGTATTTTATTATATGCATTATTATTTTAACATTCAAAGAATTAAATGTCAATTATTTCATGTACTAATTTTTTTAATGGTATTTCAAAAAGAAGTTCAAACTTTCGTACATATCGTAAAATATTCAAAATTGTAATTTGAAAAAAATTTGCTTTATTATATTTTTTATGGAAATATATTCTACTATCAAAAAGGATATCCTGCTTTTTAAAAGCACTTACTAATTTACCGATTGTCTGACTATCATAATGAATAAATTTTAATTTATTTAAGCTATAAATATCATAATTTTGTCTTTTAGCCTTTTCTCCCAATATGTCTTCTTCATAAAACAAAAAGGTATTCTCATCAAAGTATCCTATTTTTCTAAACTTATTTATATCTGCAATAAAAAATGAACCAGCAATTGCATCAACCTTTAATATATCGTTTTCAAAATCTTTTTTTAGATATTCTCCCTTTTTAAATATAAAGTAAAATAAAAACTGAGTTAATCTAGTAGAATTCGCAATATCTATAAATATACTTCTTTTTTTCCATGAACTTCTTCTTGCAGGTCCGTTCTTAAAAAACATTCTTGGTGCTACGATTACTGAATTTGTATTTAATTGTAAAAAATTAATTGATTTTTCTATAGTTTCCTCGCTTACATAAACATCAGGATTGGAAATTATCACATAATCAAAAAAATCTTTTCCATATTTATTATCTAGGTAATAAAGCCCATAATTATTTCCATATGCATACCCTCCGTTTTTTTCAGAAGATATGACATCAACTTTTGAGCATTCTAATTTTTTCAACAAACTCAACTCATCTTTTTTACTAGAATAATTATCTACTATAACTATCTTATTAAGTATATTATAATTTTGAATACTTTTCACAAATTTTTGCGTATTATCATAATCGTTATAGTTTAAAACAATAATTGCTGTTTTCATAAAACATTTCCCTTCTTATTCCCAAGTCACTTTTACATTTGATTTATTGCAAAAGTTTGAAAATGAGGATAAAGTCATGGATCTATTAGCATAAATCCTAGGTATAGAATATAAATCTTTATGACTCTGTGTATAGTAAATTCCACCATCCATTGCCAATCCATATTTATAACCAAGTTCTTTTGCAATATTTTCTACATTACCATTAAAAGAACCGTAAGGATAACATATGGTATCAGAATCTATATCTAAGTTATTTTTTAAATATTCCTTTGAATCTTTCATTTCTTTTTTTGCATTTTCTAAAGTTAATAAAGCGAGTCTAGGATGACTTACCGTATGACTTTGAATATCCACTATTCCACTTTCTTTTAATTCCCTCAATTCATTTAAATTACAATATCCAGGTGTCCCTATAAGACTTGTTATAACATATAACGTCGCCTTCATATTATACTCTTTAAATAATGGAAAAGCATTAATATAAAAATCTTCCCATCCATCATCAAAGGTCAGTGCAACTGGCTTTTGGTATTCATGTATATTTTCAATATCTGATATGTATATTGTTTCAAAATTATTATCTTTTAAATACTGCAGTTGTGATTTAAGCATACTTGGTCTCATCATATTTTCTGGATACTCATAATCACCAGTATCTTCCCTTACAAAGTGATACATAAATATTGGAATAGTAGCATTTACGCTTACAGGTACTTTCAGTTCTTTTTCTTTTAAATCTAAATCATTATTATCTTTCAGATTTTGGTTTAAATCAGAGTTTGAAGTGACCGTAAACTTATCACTCCTCTTATTTACCTCTTTATAAAAAAACAAAATACAGCCTATCAAAAATAAAGAAAATAATACAATAATAGGAATTAAAATATAATACTTTTTCGGCAACACTTTTATTTTTTTCATAGATAGATCCTCCATAAAATTAATTCTTACATTTTGATGATTTTATGTTCATTACTACAATTCCTAATATTACTAAAATTACACCTATAATTCCGTTAATCGTCACATTTTCTTTAAAAATGGTATATCCAGATAGTAAAGTTAATACCTGTATTAATCCAGCTGTTATAGGCATAATATAACTTAATTTAAATTTTACAACAATGTTTGTAAATATAAGGAAACTTGCAATATAACATATAAAACCAAATAAACTTAAAAAACTCATTGAAAATATAAAACAATCTTTTTCAAGTTTAATATTTCCTGTATTCCCACCAATTTTCATTAATACAAGCCCTGCAATAGTGAGAAAAATATACATTACTACTAATATAAATTTCTTTAAATCCAATTTCATTAAATTCACCTCTATACTAATTTTAAATTCATAACAACAATACCAACTATAACCATACTTGCACCTACAATTGAAGCTTTGCTAATTTTTTCTTTAAAAAATATGTTTGCAACTATTAACGTCATAACCTGTACAATTCCTGTTACGACAGGCATAATATAACTTAAATCAAACATTAATACAATTTTGGTAAATAATAAAAAACTGCACAAATAACATACAAATCCAAGTGCACTGACTGGACTCATTGATAGATTTATATCAACTTTACTAATCTTAATTTTTCCAGGATTACCACCTTTTTTCATTAATACTAACCCTGAAAGAGTAAGTAATAAATATATAAAAATTAATATTATTTTCATATCCACCTCCAAATTATTTATTATAAAAATCTATTTTTTATTACAATGTAAATTATTATTTATTTACATTATAATTATTTTTTTTCAAATCCTCTATTTTCTTATTTAAAATAGAAACTTCTTGAACTAACATCGTACATCTATTTTCCAATTTAGCAATTAAAATTGTAAGAAATAAATTTACACAAAATGAGATAAAAATAGTCAAGCAAAATACCATGTTTGATGCTTTCTCAAATCCAAGAAAATTAGAAATGGATTCAATTAAATTTGGTATTGCAATAGCAATAATTAACAAAACTCCTGTTAATATCCAAAAAATAGCAATTGAAGTTTGCATATTCTTTTTCCTTACTGCATTAATAATAAATAGTAAATATATTATAGTTATTATAATTAATGCAAATTTCAATGAAATAGACATATTATTCCTCCTCAGATTTTCTTTTCTTTTTTAATTTCATACTATCAATAATAATTGAAATGGATACTTTAATCATATAATGAACACTCTTAAAAAAGTTTATAGATGATTTTCCCCCTGTTCTCTCATTCATTGAAACAGGGACTTCATTAACATTAAAGCCTTCTTTTATTACATTTACAATAGATTCAGGTTCAGGATAGTCTGTTGGATAGTTTTCAGAAAAAAATTTAATTATATTCCTATTAGCTGCCCTGAAACCTGAAGTGGGATCTGTAATTCTCTTTCCACAAAATACCTTTATAAAAAAAGATATAATATTTTTTCCAAATCTTCTCATAAATGTAGATTTAAATTTACTAGAATTGTTATCAATATACCTTGAACCAATACATAAATCAATTTGATCCTTGATTATTGGTGTACATATACTATTAACATAATTTATATCATGCTGGCCATCTCCATCAAACTGTATGGCTATATCATAGTCGTTTTGAAATGCATACCTATACCCAGTTTGAACCGCTCCACCAATTCCTAAATTAGTAATTAAATTTATAACATTCAAGTTATTTTCTTTGCATATTTGTAACGTACTATCAGATGAGCCATCGTTAATAATAACATAATCTATTCTAATGTTATCTTTTTCTTTAGCTTTATCATTATATTTCTTTATACTTTTATATACATTTAATATATTTTTTTCTTCATTATATGCAGGAATTACTAAAAGTACTTTCATTATTTCACTTCCTTAATATTTTTAAAACTTTAACTAAAAAACCTTATAATATTTAACATTGTTATACAATTATAAAATATCAAAAAAGCACCTATAAACTTTATGACATTTTTTTTCTCAAATGATATATATTTATTTTTCATAATTAAACATAAAAATGGTAATAACATTACTGGGATAAAATACCTTCCCTGTATTCCATCAATTAAATTATGTCCAACTGGCGTCCAAGTAAGATACAGACCTGCAAATACCAAAACTCCTATTCCAAAACAAATCATTAATATATATACTTTTTGTAATTTGCTTAAGGATATTTCTGATTTTTCTAAAAATGCAGAAAAAATTAAAATAAATAAATACATATATACAAGAATGCCTCTATTATTTATTTCTAAGAATCCAAGACTTCCTCCCCATAGTTGATAGTTATATGTCTCACCATTTAAATATAAATTTCTTATTAAAACCTTAACGAATCCTAAAGGATTATTTAAAATAAACTCTATTTGTCCTTTTGAACTTATATTATTATCTAATACATATGGCCTTACATCTTCATACAATGTTCCAATATAATATGATAGAAAACCTAGTATTACTGATAGTATTAAGGTTAAAATTATAAATATTTTATTTTTTTTCTCTTTAAATCCTTTACTCCAAAATAAAAGTATAGATATAAAAGAAAGAGGAAAATATATATACTTTGCAAAAGAAATTGCTATAATTAGAGCTATATATATTATTTTTTCACTTAATATAATCTCTCGCTTTAAAAACATTAAATAAATGCTAAATGAAATAAATAATATAGTAGTAGCATTAATAAATGCATCTGAAGCGACTGACGCAGCTTCTTGTATCATCAACGGATTAAGTAAAAAAGCAAAAACAATCAATTTTCCAAATGGAATGTATTTTATAGAATAGTATCCACAAATTAAGAAAAATATAATATTAAATATTCTAGCTAAATTAAATACTAAATAAATATTTAATCCTAAAATTTTTCCAATTATAATTGCAATACTTGGAAAAACATACATTATAAAAGGATAGCCTCCAGCTGGATTATATTCTTCTCTAATTTCAGAAGTATAATTAGTTTTCTCACCAATTATAGCTTTATATTGATCATATGTATCCAATTTATAATCTCGCATTGACATAATATCACCTGGAATTGCTTCTTTTTGAGTTTGAATATTTGTTATTAAATTTCCGTCAGATATACTATAAGCTCTAAAAAAATGTAAACGTTCATCTGGAACATTTCCTGGTAATAAAAATACAGAATAGATTATACTTATAGGTATAGCCAAGTACAAAAAAGTTCTTTCAACTTTCCAACCAATTCTTTTCACATCATAATAAATTAAAAATGCAATTAATATTACAAATATAAAAGTAAATATAAGATTAATTTTATCAAAGTATCCAGCATATTTTTTAAAATAAAATATATTAAAACTAAATATAGCTAAGGCTATTGATAAACAGAACTCAATAATAAAATTGAACTCGTTAAGTATATTTTTAAAAAAATTTATTGTTAAAGTTAAAAATTTATTTGAAAAGAATTTTTTAAAACGCATAAAAATTTCCTCCTATTTCTAATTAGAATGTACCAATAATGCATAAAATAGATTTAATATGCTATTTTGTTATAATTTATTTCTGGAATATCTACATCTAATCTATAATTTTTATTATAATATGGATCACCTGCTTCAATTTCCCTTTTCCACCTTGTAACAAACATATTATATTCATTTACAAACCTTTTTTGCTTTTCGGAATTTTCCGTATCAACACCTCTAGATTTAGATTCATAATGATATGCTGTTACATATGGATTGTAAACAACAAGATATCCTTTCTCTCTAACTTTTAGACAAAAATCAACATCATTAAAATTAACAGCAAAACTTGTATCAAATCCCCATACATCATCATATAGTTCTTTTCTCATCATAAAACATGCAGCTGTTACCGCTGACATATCCTGAATAAGATCAATATTTGGATATTTAGGTATATCCTCTTCTTGAATCTCCCTATATAAATGCCCAGCTAGTCCTCTTATTCCAATTATAACACCAGCATGCTGTATAGAACAATCGCTAAATAATAATTTTGCTCCAACAATTCCTACATCATCTCTTTTAGCATACATTAACATCTCTTCTATCCAATTTGAGTTGATTATTTCTATATCATTATTTAATAAGATAATATATTTACCACTTGCCTTAGAGACACCATAATTTACTATTTCAGAATAGTTAAAATAAGAAATTTCGAATTTTTCTACAATAACATTAGCCTCCGATTCAATTTCTTTATAGTAATTAAATGTATCTTCATTTTTACTATTATTTTCCACAATTATTATTTCATAATTTTTATAAGTAGATTTCTTTATTGAATTAATACATTTTTTTAAATCATCAACATGATCCATATTAGGAATTATAATTGAAACTTTATCCCCAATATTGCTCAAATCATAAATTACATGGTACTGTCCAAAATGAAGTCCTTGTTCAACTTTTGCATTTATATTTAACCTATTTAAGTGGCTAGATATTATTTGTATTTCTTCGTTATAATTTGTATTTACATGCCTGTTTATATCATGATATAATACTTTTGGAATATGAATTATACTTAAATTATTTTCATAGGCCCTAAAAACTAAATCAAAATTGAATTCAATTGAATTATAATTTGGCTTTATAAAATTAACAAGTTTATCTTTTTTTACTGCTATACAATTCCCAATGTAATTTTTTGATCTTAATGTATCAATTGCAAAATCTGGCCTAAAAATAGGATCTTTTCTCTTAATTATAATTTTATTATCGTTGTCGCAACTTTTCTCTATTATATCAGAATCACTATATATTACATCACAACTACATAGGTCAATTTTCCTTAAAAATTCATACAGCATAATCTCTGATAATATACAATCTTCTTTAATAAAAACAATATAATCGCATGAATTATTTTTAATTAAATTTTCAATCTCATTTTCTTCTGAATATCTAAGTATTTCATAGTTAAGATATGTTTGTTTATTTATAGATTTAATTAAAGAATCACTAAAGTTAGAGTTGACAACAAACAAAAATTTATATTTATATTTTGGTATAAATTTCTTTATCTCATTAATCTCTGCTTGCTTTGGCTCATTATTATCAATCCAAATCGTATACTTAGCTTCCTTACTAAAATTATCCTTTATCCCTAAAATTCTTTTTATAATTTGTTTAAACGTATGTGTTTTTATATAATTTATAACTTTTTTTATAAACATAACTTAATTGTTTACCTACTTCCTTCTTCTAAATTTATTAATATATTTTTTTAATCTTGATTTAACAAGTGATGGAATCCTTTTTAACCTTCTTCTAAATTTTGCAAAATCACTACTATTATCAATATAAATATTAGGTTTTGTTATTTCATCTGCAATAGCCTTAATTTCATCTAATTCCCTAAAAGCTTCTTTTTTATATGTTTTTTCAATATTTGGAATACAAGAATAATTCTTATCTAACATTTTATCTACTGCATCTAAAAATTGTTCAAAACCTTTTTCAAGTGGATAATTCTTCATATACTCAACACCAAAATCAGACATTTCCTTTTGTAATTTTTCATCTTTTAAGATCTTAATAATCGCGCTAGCTATTGCCCCAGGTGTAGGTTCAGCTAGTAAAGCTCCACCATCAGGTATATCATATATATTGTTCTCACGATATAATTCAACAACCGGTAATCCAGCAGCCATCATTTCAAATGGAATTCTAGAAGGGTTTGAAGCACTCATACAAATTCCCACTTTGCATTTATTATATAATTCATTACATTTTTCAACAGGAATAATATGCAAATTCTTACATTCAAAATCAAAATTCGCAGGAAAATTTGAACCATATAAGTAAATATTTAAGTCTGGCATTACTGTCTTTACAATCTTTAAAGCCTTTAATCCAATATGATCGCATCTTCTTGGTTTTTCAGGTTGATATATAAAGCAAATTGCATTTTCTTTTTTGGCATTTTCAATTCTTTTATATTTATTTAAATCAGCACAAAAATCAAAATATTGAACAGGATTTCCAAATTCGGATGACATTTTATGCGCCAGCCATTTTCCAATTGTTACGCATTTAAAGCCATATCTATAAGAATTTTCAGTTATTAGGTATTGATCTCCCATTGCAAAAAACCAAGGCTCAAAGTCTTGTATAAAATATCCCTTATCCTTTGCTTTTATATGTTTTACAAATTCTGTAGTAGTCCAGCCAGTTGCAAATACTAAATCATAATCCTTTTTCATATCAATTCCAACATATACACCAGCATCGCATTTTCCATAATAATCATTTATTTGTTTCTTTACAGTTTCATTTGTAGAAATACCATTTTCTTCAACATATATATCACATATATAACCTTTTTCTATAAGTGCATTGACATTTTGTATAATTGTTCTATGGCCCCCAGAACCTTTACCTGGATGTGGCATAATCCATGCTATTTTTTTCTTTCCATTCTCCTCATTTTTTAATAATGGATACATAAAACTCCTCCTTAGTTCTTGCTTTTCTTTTATAACTTTTGGCAAATCATATAAATCAGATATTTGATCTTGAATTTTACATATTTCTTTAAATTCAATGTTAGCTTTAATATCAGTACAAACAGAGCTTCCATGTTTTCTGTAATAGTTTAAAGGTTTACAATTCCAACTTATTTTACCATCTTTTAAAATATTATAATATATGAACCAATCTCCAGCTACTCTATACTCTCCTGCTTTTTCAAAAATATCACTATAATCCTTTTTTCTCCACATTACACTTGAAACATTTAATATTGTATTAGTCACACTTAAATGATTTATAATCTCATCTTTTCCATCAGAAATATATGACTTTTTCCAATCACCTGCTCTACACATATCATATAAGTCATCTGACTTTTCTCTAATAAGTATATTATTTTCATCTATACGTGCAGACTCACAATATGAAAGTACAACTTCAGGATCATCGAACCCCTTCATAAGTTCTTCAACAAAATTATTTTCTGCACTATCATCGGCTTCTGCAATCCAAATAAAATCACCAGTTGCAGCATCAAAGCCTTTTTTCCACTGCTTAAAAACGCATCCGCCACTATTTTTTTCATTTTTTATGAATTTAATTTTTAAATTTTTATTTTCTTTTTTTATGTTCCTTATCTTTTCTTCAATTACTTCACAACTATTATCCGTTGAGCAATCATCGAGTATTATTAATTCATAAATGGGATAAGTTTGCATAATTATAGAATCTATTCTTTCGGTTATAAAATTTGCATAATTATAATTTGGAACTATAACACTTACTTTTTTACAATTTTCAATTTCAATTTTTGGCATTTTGTTTCTATATATATTAATCTTCTTTTTCATCTTTTTTTTCTCCTTTTAATATTCTACTCATAAATCTAGTTACCTTTACTTTAAATGATTCACTTAAAACCTTAATAACCTTGTCCTGTTCTTCTATTCTTTTTTTACTATTTTCCAATCTTATATTACAATTTTTTATTTCATTGTCCTTAGCAGTTATTAAATCAGAAGTTAATTTTCTATAATTAATAAAGTCATCATTTTGTCTATTATAATCATCAATAAGATTGCATACATTTTTATGAAAATCTTTAGTATAAAACTCCCAAATTTTATCATCTCGTATTTTATGTTGTATTTGTTCATCTAATTGAATAAAAACTTGAATATATTTCTCAATATTAAAGTGACTATATAATTCGGCCTTAGTAATATATTTTTCAAATAAATTATTATAATAAATATTTTTAAATATCATATACTCAATTGGAACATTTTCATCTTTCCATTCTTGATCAAAAAAATAAAATTTATCATCTATATAGAAACAATTGGTTATAGTCATATCCCAAAATCCATATTCAACAAAATTGAATTCTTCCAATATTTCTTTAGAAATATTTATACCATATTTTTTAAATATATTCTCATGTGGAATTTCGTTATAACTTTTCATATTTTTTATTAAATTTATAAATTTATCAAAAATATCATAAAACGACTTAATATTTCCATTCTTTAATTGTTTTAATAGCACTGCTATAAGCATATAATCTTGTTTGACATAGCTGCTAATTATTTTCTTATTTTTATACTCATCAAGTATGTTAATACCCTTTTCTTTTAATAGCTTAACATTTTCAGCCATCTCTAATATATGGTTTATACTTTCCTTGGTAATAGGTTCTTTTTCAACATTTTCTTTGGAAATTTTGGTAACTAATCTATATTTTTCCTTTCGAATATTATTAAACGATATGTAAAAATATTTTTGTTGAATTTCGTTCTTCCCTGCATCTATTAAAAATGAATTTGCAAATTTTTTAAATAATTCTTTATCAATATTAATAAGGCTTTTATATGCATCAACTTCATTAAATGTTTCAATACTACCATTATCGTAATAACTTACAAACTTATCAATTGAAGAGTTATTAGGCAACATATAATCTGAAAATATAACATTTGGAAGTATTGCATCTGGCAATGGGTAATATATATGTCTTGAATTTAGTCGTATATTATCCAAAATACTATAAATTTTTTTAATTGAAAATGTATTATTATCATTCAACCTTTTATTTGTTGTAAAATTAAACACTCTCTTTAAAGAAACTGAATTATTAAAACTAAAAAGTAATCTACCATCATCATTTAATAAGTTTGCCATAAACTCAAAAAATTCATTTATCTCAATATTTTTTTTAAACAATTCATTATAAAATTCTAAATTATTAATACATAATATATAATCAAATTTTTTATCGAAATTAATATTATCCAACAATGAACAAAAAATATTTAAGTTATCAAATCTAGAGCATCTTTTTCCTATAGCATTTGCTCTATATAAAACAGGTTCAACACATGTAACCTTAAGTTTTTTTTCACATAGACACTCGGCTATATTTCCAAGTCCTCCACCTATTAATAAAACCTCTGAATTTTTCCTAAATGGATACCACTTGATTATATTTTTTCCAATAGATGTTAAGTAACTTAATTCAGCTACATTGCATATTTTTGGTATATTTTTTTCAATGCATTCTGTATTTACAAAACTATCAATATATTTCCTTATTAATTCTTTTTCAGCTTGTTCAGAAATATTACCATAGAAATAGTCTCCTGAAGATTTATCAATATTTAAATTCATAAACAAAATTCTCCCTTAAATAATTACCATATTTTTATTGTTTTATTTCCATCTTTAGCTACAAAATTTTTCTTTACATTTAAGTTTTCTATATAACTAATTGTCTCCTTAGTTTTCCAATTACCTGAATTTTCTCCGCTGCCTGAATCATTATTCCATAACCATAAAGGAGTTGGCCACAAACAATACTCTGGATTCACTTTTTCGTAGAAATCTAAACTAACTCCACTTTGTCCGTGATGAGCCATTTGAACATATGTGCTTTTTATTTTTCCTGTTGACAAATTAGATATTACCTTTTGACCTTCCTCTATTCCTGCATCACCTAAAAATAATAAGGATTTATCATTTATAGTCATTTTCAAGATCATACTTGTATTGTTAACGCTATTAGAAGTTATTTCTTCATTTCTTCCACTCAACACTTCTATATGCAAATTGTCAAAATCCATAGTCTGTCCAATATATACTTGTTCAACTTTTGATTTAATCTTTTCATTATCAATCACATCAAAAAATTTTTTGACTTCGTTAATAGTACCATCATCAGTATATTTTTCGTACCATTCTTCGTCATTTAGTGCTACATATATTTTACTAACAGGAAATTCTATATTATTTGAAATAATATCACAAAAAGCTCCCATATGATCTATATGCGGATGAGTTATATACCATGCATCTACCTTTCCACCATACTCATTAATGTATCTTAATAAATTAGCGGAATCACCTTCTACTCCTCCATCAATAACAATAACTTTTCCTTTACAATTCTTTATTACATATCCCATTGATTGACTTGCAGTGGTTGGAGCTAATTGAGTTAATTCAATTCCTGTTCTTTGCATAACACCTAAAATGGAAATTGCGACCATTACAATCATAACAAATAATAAGATTAATCTTATTATTATACTCTTTAAAGTTAACCTTTTTTTCACACTATTTATCTCCCTTCGTTAATTTTTTAAATGAAATTTTAGAATCAAGTACCACTTGTCCTACATAGTCTTTTGTAGATAAAACCTCTACCAAAAGTGCGTCATATTTTCTATTTAATACTTCTAATTCACCTTTAGAATTAAAGTGTGTACAACTAAAAGATATTGTATATTTATTAGGTGCAATAGGTATTCTTTGCCTAAATTCTACGGCAACTACCTCTCCTTTTTTGAATACTCCAGTATAAACTTTTTCAATTAAAGTATTTGTTCCACAAATTTCTACTCCATTAAAGTTTTTAATTGTCATTGTAAATATAGGATCTGAAACTTCCTTATTAAATAAAATTTTTGATTTTAAAACAACTTCCTTGTCATTTTCAATTACATTAATATAATTATCGTTTATATCAAAGATACCATAGTCTATTACCTCAGCATCTCTATTACCATACTCTATAATATTTTCATTTTGTGTAAAATGTTCTTTCCATACAACGTTATCTTTTATTGGCAATAATTTAGAATAATTTTTATTTTCTTTTAGCACTTGTGCATCTGTCAAGTTACCCTTTTTAGCAAGATTTGCATCCATACCAACAATAATTCTCTTATATTTTTCAACACCTTCTTTTACATCACCATCAAAAATTTTACGTCCTGAATCAATTATAATTGCTCTATTACAGTTTTTTAAGATATCCCCTACACTATGCGATACAAAAATTATTGTTTTATTTTTCTTTTTAAATTGTTCAAACTTTTTAAAGCATTTCAATTGAAATGCCATATCTCCAACAGATAGTACCTCATCAACAATTAGAATATCTGGATCAACATTTATTGCACATGCAAAAGCAAGACGTGCAAACATACCTGAAGAATATGTTTTCACAGGTTGAAATAAGTGATCACCTATATCCGCAAACTCAATTATTTCTTTTTCCTTAGATTTGATTTGATCATCAGTAAGTCCCATGACTTGACCATGCTGGTATATATTTTCAATTCCAGTCAATTCCGGATTAAAAGCGGCACCCAATTCAAGTAATGAACTAATCTTTCCATTTACTTTTATTTCACCACTTGTTGGCACAACAACACCTGTAATCATTTTAAGAAGTGTAGATTTTCCTGCTCCATTTTTGCCAAGTATTCCTAAAACTTCTCCCTTCTTTAGCTCAAGATTCAAGTTATCCATAGCTTTAAAAACGCCATGCCTATTTATTGAGGGAAACATCGTTTCAATTAACCTGTCACGTTTTCTTGCGAACATTTTATATTCTTTCGTCAAATTTGTAATTGTTATAACATTATCATTTTGAGATTGTTTTTTCATATTTAAACAACACATCCTTTATTTCTTTATTACTTTTATTACATTATAAATTCCTTTAGATACAATAGGAACATTCAAAATTAAAAAAAAGATTATATATTTATCTATTCTTTCATTTTTATACAATTTATGAAAAACTATCCAATTTTTAAAATTAATATTTTTCTTTGATTTTACTCTCATAAAATATTTGAGTGCATTATTATTCATTAATTTTAATTCATCATTAAAATTTTTGTCATTATTTATATAAGTTTTAAACAAATCAATTTTGACATCAATAAATAAATTCCTTATATCATCAAAGTTTTTTAAAGAATCAGAATATCTCCTACTACCAACTTGATTATTTTCATGCTGCCTGTATTTTATATATGGTTTATCAATAAATCCGACATTTCCTAATAAAGTATAATTTAATGCTATCCAATAATCATGTATAATATATTTAGAGTCTTTTGGTATAGGCAATACTTTACTAAGTAGATTTGATTTAGCCATTATCGTACAGCCTGTAACACAATTGTAAAGATATTCTAATCTAAAGTCAGTAAATTTCTTTATTTTGTAAAAAAGACCTTTTTTTCTGACAAATGATTTTGATACCGTATTTAAATCTTTGTCAACAATTTCAAGGTCTCCAAAAACCAACTTTAACTTTTCATCTTTCATTTTGTTATAATATACTTCAATTTTTTCTGGTAACCAAACGTCATCTTGATCACATAACATATAAATCTTTGAACTTACTTTATTTAATAAGAATTCAAAATTTCTTACATATCCTAAATTTCTACTTTGTTTATATAGAATAATTCTTTTATCAATTGTAGCATATTCCTTTAGAATATCATATGTATTATCAGTTGAATTATCATCAGAGATAATTAAATTAAAATCTGTATATGTTTGATTTAAAATCGAATCAATCTGCTCTCTTACGTATTCGGCTCCGTTATATGTAGCCATCAAAATATCAATTTTTTCCATATCTATATCTCACTAACTATAATACATCTGCAAAATCTTTTTTACTTTTTTTGAAAATATAATTTCCCCACATATAAATTAACAAAACTAATCCCCAAAAAATAATAGTATAAGTAAAATGTCTTTCTGTTATTATATTTCCATTTATAAAGCACTCTCTAAAACCTGTAACCAAATATGTAAATGGCATACATCTCATAATTTTAGATAGTAAATTATGGTTATTAAGCATTGATAAATTCCACATTATTGGAGTTAGCCACATACAAAGTTGCATAACGACATTTAAAAGTTGACTAAAATCGGGTACTAATGTGGACACTGCGGATGTAAATCTTGTTATTGCAATAATTAAAGCATAAGCACACATTATCATATATAAAAGTTTAAATATATCAACAAAATAGCCATAACAAGCACATGCAACAACAGAAATAAAAAATAAAAACATTCCCACAATACTTGAAGATGTTAAGGATATAATAGGTATAATATCTACTGGAAATACAACTTTCTTTACCAAAAAGCTATACCCCCTTATAGAACCACTTGCACTTAAAATACTATCACTAAGGAACATCCACATAGACATTCCTGGTAAAAACCATACCAAATATGGATCAATACCTGCACTTCCTGTTTTTAATATATATTGAAAAACAATGACATAAGTAAGCATAAATATAAATGGAGAAATAAACCCCCAAATAGCTCCTAAGCTCGTTGATGCAAACCTATTTCTAAAATCATTTTTTCCAAGTTTAAAAGCTAATTTCCTATTTTTTATTAAAGTTTTTATAAATTCCATGTTGATCTCCTTTTTTAAATAAGTTAAATACGTTTTTTATTATATCATTATTAATATAAATTTTCAACTAAAAAGGCATATAAATTAAACTAATTTATATGCCTTTTTAATTTTAATAATTTTTATTTGCATACCATTCTATAGTTTGTCTTAAACCTTCTTCAACTGTAACAGATGGTTCCCAGCCAAGTTCTTTTTTTATTTTTGAAGAATTGATAGCATATCTATAATCATGTCCTTTTCTATCCTCTACAAAAGTGATAAGGTCTTCAGGCTTTCCTAATTGTTTTAAAATAGTTTTAACAATTTCAAGATTTGTTTTTTCATTATTACCGCCAACGTTATATACTTCACCTTTAACTCCCTTGTGAAGAACAGTATCAATTGCAATGCAGTGATCCTTAACAAATAACCAATCACGTATATTGTTTCCAGTTCCATATACAGGTAATTTTTCACCTGCTTTTGCTTTTTTAATCATAAGTGGTATTAATTTTTCTTCATGCTGATTTGGACCATAATTATTTGAACACCTTGTTATACAAACGTTCATTTTAAATGTTTCACAATATGCTCTCACAACTAAATCAGATCCTGCTTTTGAAGCCGAATATGGACTGTTAGGTGCAAGAGGCAAAGTTTCTACAAACATATCGTCTCCATCTTTTAAAGTACCGTAAACTTCATCTGTAGACACATGAACAAATCTGTTTTCAGAACCTTCTCCCCAAACTTGTTTACAAGCTTCAATTAACGAATTTGTTCCCATAACATTATTTTCAGTAAATGTAAGTGGCCTTTTTATACTATTATCAACATGAGATTCTGCTGCAAAATGTACTACAGCATCAATGTTATATTTTTCTAAAGTTTCTTTTACTTTTTCTAAATCACATATATCAGCCTTTACGAATTCATACTTGCCTTCTGAAGGTTTTAAATTTTCCATATTTGCTGCATACGTCATTTTATCATATACCACATATGTATATTTATCTCCATATTTTTCAACCATATGATTTACGAAGTTAGATCCTATAAATCCTGCTCCTCCAGTAATTAATATATTTTTCATCTTATTCCTCCCAAAAACCTTATTTTAAATTTTTAAATAAATCTGTTTCTTTAAGTTCTGCTAAAGAAGGCCATTTGCCATCTTTTTCAGATGTCAATAATTCATTTTCTTGTATTCCGTTCATTGGCCAATTAATATTAACATCAGGATCATTCCATTTAAGTCCACCTTCTGCCTCGTGATTATATATATCATCACATTTATATGCAAATTCAGCCGTCTCAGATAAAACTAAAAATCCGTGAGCAAATCCTCTTGGTATCATAAACATTTTTTTGTTTTCTTCAGAAAGAATTACTCCTTCCCATTTACCATAAGTAGAACTTCCAGGTCTTAAATCAACTGCAACGTCAAAAACTTCACCTTTTAAACATCTAACCAGCTTAGCTTGAGAATTTTCTTTTTGAAAATGTAATCCTCTAAGCACGCCTTTCTTGGATTTTGATTGATTATCTTGTACAAATTTATTATTTATTCCTATTTCAGAAAATTCAGTTTCACTATATGTTTCCATGAAATATCCTCTATCATCACCAAATACTGTTGGTTCTACTATATACACACCATCTATACTTGTATCAATTCTTTTGAATTTTCCCATTTTATTCACCTATTACTTTCTTTATATATTTACCATATTCCGTTTTCTTATATTTTTCGGCAAGTTCAAGTGCTTTTTCCTTACTTATCCATTTATTATTATAGGCAATTTCTTCAAGACATGCTATTTGTGTACCCTGCCTTAGCTCAATCGCTTTTACAAAATCAGCTGCATCATTTAATCTATCTGCAGTTCCTGTATCAAACCATGCAAAGCCTCGTGACAAAGGTATGACTTTAAGTTTTCCTTTTTCCATGTACACTTTGTTTACATCTGTAATTTCAAGTTCTCCTCTTGCTGAAGGTTTTATTTCATTTGCAATTTTAACAACATTATTATCATAAAAATACAATCCTGGTACAGCTAAATTTGATTTTGGATTTTCTGGTTTTTCTTCTATGGATATAGCTTTTCCATTTTTATCCATTTCAACTACTCCATAAGAAGTAGGGTCTGAAACCTCATAGCCAAAGATAATTCCTCCATCACTTAACTTTCCAGCTGTTTTTAACATTTCCTCTAATCCAGGTCCATATATCATATTATCTCCTAGAATTAATGAAACATTATCATCACCGATAAAATCTTTTCCAAGTCTAAAGGCATCAGCCAATCCAACAGGTTTTTCTTGAACTTTATATGAAAGTTCCATGCCAAAATCAGAACCATCACCCAATAGCATTTCAAACATTGGCAAGTGTATTGGAGTTGAAATTATAAGTACTTCCCTAATTCCAGCTTGCATAAGAGTAGATAATGGATAATAAATCATAGGTTTATCATATACAGGTAACATCTGCTTTGAAACTGCCAATGTAACTGGGTACAATCTTGTACCACTACCACCAGCTAAAATAATACCTTTCATTATTTTAATTCCTCCTTCAAATAATCGCTTAATGCATCCTCCCATTTTTTAGGATATATCCCAACGCTATGTAATTTATTTTTTAACAATTTACTATTGGCTGGTCTATCACTTGAAGCAGGATACATTTTTTTGTATTCCTCAGATGTAATTGGTTTTACAACTGTTTTTTTATTTGCAAGTTCAAATATTTTTTTTGTAAAATCGCTCCAAACAGTAAATCCTTCATTTGTTGAATGATAAATACCATAAGCTGGCTCTTTTTCTAGAATTTGTTCTATAATCTCACAAAGAGTTGTTGTTGAAGTAGGACTTCCATGTTGGTCATTTACAACGGAAATTTCATCATGATTCTCAGATAATTTTAACATAGTTTTAACAAAGTTTTTACCTCCAAGCCCATATAACCATGCTGTCCTTAAAATATAATATTTATTTGCTTTTGCAGCATTTTGCTCACCCAAATATTTTGTCTTTCCATATGCACTTACAGGTCCAACTAACATATCTTCAGTATAAGCTTCTTCCACTGGTAATTTTCCATCAAATACATAATCCGTACTTATTTGAATTAATGTAGCTCCAACTATATTTGCAGCTTCAGCAATATTTCCAACAGCAACACCATTAACATTATTTGCAAGTTCAAAACGGGTTTCACATCCATCAACATCTGTATATGCAGCACAATTAATTATAAAATATGGATTAATTTTTTTAACTTCAGCTATAACCGCTTCTTTATCACATATATCTAAAGTTTCAATCCTTGTTTTATACACCTCATATTTATCATTTTTTTTACATAATCTTTCGTATAATTCTCCTCCAAGCATCCCATCTTGGCCAATAACTAAAATTTTCTTCATTAAACTCATCCTCTCTTAATAATTAACTCCATCCTTTATTTTATTAATCCAATAAATTCATCTTTTATTTTTTCCATGTCTTCTTCTGTCTTACCTTCAAATCTAGCTGTAATATTAGGTCCTGTGTTTGATGCTCTAACTAATGCCCATCCATTATCAAATTCTGCTCTAACGCCATCTATATCATTTATTTTGTATCCTTTATCAATACAATATTCTTTAATTTTCTCTATAATCTTAAATTTAACATCATCACTTGCTTCAAACTTAATTTCAGGTGTAGAAAAATATTTGTTTATTCCCTCTAACATTTCAGTTATAGACTTGCCAGTTTTAGACATTATTTCAATTAGTCTTAAACCTGCATATAGTCCATCATCAATATTAGGCCATTTATCTCTAAACCATACATGTCCTGATAGTTCACTACCAAACATAAAATCGTCATCTCTCATTTTAGCTTTCATGTATGAATTACCAGTTCTATAACATACTGGTGTTCCACCTAATTTTTCAATTTCATCAGCAAGAGATTTTGTACATTTTACATCAAATAAAGCTTTTTTGTTTGTAACTTTATCCATTAAATAGCGCCAAATAATTATTGCATAAAAATCAGCAAATATCATTTTTCCATTTTCATCAATAATTCCTACTCTATCGCCATCACCATCGATGCCAATTCCAAGGTCAGCCTTGTTTTCCAAAACAGCTTTTTTTAAATCTTCATTATTAGATTCAACACTTGGATCTGGATGATGATTTGGAAATTCAGAATCGGATTCCATATATAAAGGAATCATCTCTATTTTATCTTTAAACATATCAAACATTTCTTGTGCTATAATTGATGCTGTTCCATTAGCAGTATCAACAACTGCTTTTATTTTTTTATCACCTAGGTCAATTGATTTTTTTACTAAATTAAGATATCCTTCTCTTACGTTTTCTTTTACAACATGACCTATAACATCTCTTTCATTATTTACTTCTTTTTTAGAGTTTTCTTCAACAAATCTTCTAAACTGTTGTATCATTTCTCCACAAGCATTTCCAAAGTCATTTACAGTCATCTTCATACCATTATACTCTTTTGGATTGTGGCTTGCAGTAATCATTATTCCAGGCATTATATTTTTACCATCATTTAAAAATATCTGTCCATAATAATACATTGGTGTTGTAACTAAACCTATATCAATAACCTCTATATTATCGCCTTCAATTATACCTTGAATTAAAGCTTCAGATAGTGGAAGTGATGAACTTCTATTATCTCTTCCAATAACACATCTATCATACCCATTATTTCTTATGTACTTTGCATATGCAAGTCCTATTGTATATGCTATATTTTCATCTAAGTCTTTTCCGTAAATTGCTCTAATATCATACCCTCTGAATATATTAGGGTTAATATTTTCAATTACTTTATATTTCATATAATCACCTGGGATGATTATATCACATGATTTTTAATTTTTAAACCCTTTTTTACAAAAAACTACATTTTTAAAGCATGTTAACATAAAGAAAAGGACTTGCTTAAAATATAAACAAGTCCTTATAAATAAACTATTATCATATATTATCAACTAGAAATTGTAATTTCCTGTACCTTTTAGTATGTCACTCAAAATATAGAAACTTCCATCACTTTTCATAGCAATCGGTTCACAATATCCATTTGTACTTACATTACCAATATATACTATATCAGTAACTCCAGATATTTTTCCACGTGAATTATAATTTGATGTTTTATATGCGTTATATACTGGTACATACTCTACAGTTCCATCTTTCATTAAAAACAATAAAGTAGAATAATCAGCTGTTTGTCCCCAACCAGTAGAAATTACATTTACGATTTCTCCTTGAAATCCATTAGAATTTTTTTGTTCATATATTCCATTTCCACCATTTGGAACAAATCCCCAAACTTTTGATGCATAATTCCAATCAGTTGTTAAAATCGCTGACTTTTTATCGTCATTTACGATACATGTAAGAGGAACTAATTCTTCTGAGATCCTTTTTTTATACTCTACACCATCTTGCTTGTTTATACATTTTGATGAATCAATTTCAGGATAGAAAACATACTTTGTTTCTACATTTTTGGCTTCAGTTTTATTATCTAGACTTACATCTATGCGACTTTCTTGAGCACTATTATCGCCTAAATTTTCTTCAACTTTTGCCTCCATACTTTTTAATTTATTATCGCTATCCACTTTAAAAAATATTGCAAGTCCAGCTGCGATAATTGTTGTAATTACAAATATAGTAATATACACATTTTTTCTTTTACTCTCCATAATATAAAAACCTCCTATATAAAATAAAAAAATATTATATTTTTATTTTATATTAAATTTTAACATTATTCAATATTTATTTTATTTTTTTAAAGTTTTTGGAAATTTTTCTCAAACAAAAACCAACTTTACTGCAAAAGTAAAATTGGTTTATATAATTATATATCTATTTTAAATCCTTCTCTGTTTCTTTAACAATATATATAGGTCTATTTTTAGTTTCTAAATATGTCTTTGATAAATATTCTCCTATTATTCCAAGGAAAAATAGTTGAAGCCCTGCACAAAAGACCATTATACATACCATTGATGGCCAACCACTTGTAGGATCACCATATGCAAGTGTACGAACTATTATTAAAATTATAAATATAAAAGAAATAAAACATAAAAGCATTCCTAAAATTGCTGAAAGTCTAAGTGGAAAAGATGAGAACGATGTTATTGCCTCTAATGCGTAGCTTACTAATTTGAAAAATGAAAAGTTCGTTTTACCAGCCACTCTTTCTTTATTATCATAAGAAATCCATTTAGTATTATACCCCACAAAAGCATATATTCCATTTAGATATCTGTTATATTCTGCCATTTCAAGTACACTATTTAACATTTGTCTTGTCATTAGTCTATAATTTCTTGCACCATCTACAATATCAAGTTTTGTCATTTTTCTAATTAATCTATAATATATAATAGAAAATATAGACTTAATAAAAGGTTCACCTTTCCTTGTCTTTCTTCTTGTTGCAACTGAATCATAACCTTCTTCTTTTATATACTTTAACATATCCTCAAGAAGTTCAGGTGGATCTTGTAAATCTGCATCCATTACTGCTACGTAATCACCTGTTGCTTCTTTAAATCCAGCGTACATCGCCGCCTCTTTACCAAAATTTCTTGAAAAAGATAAAAATCTAACTCTTTTATCATTTCTTGCAAATTCTTTTATAACATCAATTGTTTTATCTTTACTACCATCATTTACAAAAATAAGTTCAAATTCACTATTACTCATTTTCTTCATTACCTTTTTCATTTCATCGTAGAAAAAAGGTAATGACTTTTCCTCGTTATAACAAGGAACTACTACCGATATCTTCTCCATTTTATTTCCCTTCTTTTACACATTAAAATTTTATATCTTGATTTGAGACATTTTGAGCTTTTTCATTTTGCTTTGACTCTTTATCTATATTAAAGTATTCTTCCATAATAGGTTTTACAACATTTGCAGTATATGTTCCCTCTCCACCATGTTGAATTACAGCAACAACTGCAATTTTTGGATTATCATATGGAGCAAATCCAACAAATATACCATTGTTATTACCATTTGGTACTTGAGCTGTTCCTGTTTTACCTGCAACCTGTATATCACTATTTTTAAACACTATATATGAAGTTCCTCCTGTTTCACTAGTAACAGAAAGCATTCCTTTTTTTATTGCATCAATATATTCAGAATTTATATTAAGGTCCTTTTCTTCAAAATTAACACCAGTATACTCACTGGTATATTTATTTATATCTGCAAGTGACTCACTAGTTCCAGCAACTTCATTATCCACAGATTTAATCAATGACACCTTATTTAATTTTCCTCCATTCGCAATTGTAGCAATATAATTTGCAAGCTGTATAGGTGTATATGAACTACCTGACTGACCTATTGCTGCAGATAAAGTATCTCCTAAATACCATGGACTTTTTAATCCATCTTCTGACTTATCATCTGCTCCAGCAATTGTACCTGCTGCCTCACCAGAAAGTTCTATTCCAGTTTTTTGTCCAAGTCCAAATAACTTAGCATATTTTACAATCTCAGATATTCCAATTCTCCTTCCAACTTCATAGAAATAGCAGTTACATGAACCTTTTATTGCTCCTTCAATATTTATCCATCCATGAGTCATATGCCTATCAGTATATAGCCAACATTTAGGATGATAACCATATGGATAAATTCCAGGATCATAATACTTTTCATCAACAGTAATTTTTCCATTCATAAGTCCTGCCATACCTACTAGCATTTTAAATGTAGAACCTGGTGAATATATTCCTGACACCACTCTATTTACCATTGGATGAAGTGAATTATTTTGTAAGGCATTCCAATCTTTAATAGATATACCTCCTATCAAACTATTTATATCATATGTAGGATAACTTGCTGATGCTAACACTTCTCCACTATCTACATCAAGAACAACAACTGCTCCTGCATTTGCATCTGAAAATTTCTTTCCAACCAATGTTCCGTTTTGAAGTCCATTAATTGTGTTAAGCAAAGATTCCTCTGCAACTTTTTGAAGTCTATAATCAATAGTAAGAGTAACATTGTCACCTGATTTTGCCTCAGTTGTTTCTGTTTGTGATGAAACATTTCCAAGAGTATCTGTTTCTTCTTTTATTACACCGTCATTTCCTCTTAAATATTTTTCAAATGATTGTTCAATGCCAGCTTTACCTATAACACTATTTACATTATATCCTTGTTCTTTTTTCTTCTCATACTCTGTACTACTTATTTTACTTACATAACCTATTGTATGTGAAAGTAAATTTCCATTTGGATAATATCTTTTAGGCACAGATACTATACTTATACCATAAATTTTATATTTTTCTTCTCCAATTTTTGCAACAGATTTTTGTGAAATATCCTTAGCTATTGTTGCACTATTAAACAATGAATATCCATTAAGATTTGCTTCATATTTTATCTCTATCATTTTTATTTGATTTAATCTATTATCAGAATAATCTTGAAGTTCATATTTTTCAATATATTTATCTATTACTTGATCAAATGTTAGAGTACTATCAAGTTTCATTTCTTTTTTCCACTTTTGCTCCTCTTCGGTATTTTCAAAATTAAATCCGTTTAAATCATCATTTACTGGAAAAGTAGAGTATACTTTATCTGAATTTTCATTTAAAATTTCAACTAGTCTTAATATACCATCATTTTGCTCTTTCGTACTTACACGAACTTTATATAATTCAACATCATATGATAATTTATTAGTTGCAAGAATTACACCATTTCTGTCATATATTTCTCCACGTGGTGCAGTAATATTTTTGGTTCTAAGCATTCTTTTTTCAGATTGTTCCCTATAATTTTCACCATTTACTATTTGTAAATTAAAAAGGGTTGCTATAAATATAACAGAGATGACTATAACAACTATATACATGATAAGGTATCTATCTTTTATAATATCTAAAAATCTAGTAAATATTTTTTTTATAACTCTTCACCTTCTTTACATATCATATATGTCTAATCCATTTTCAAAAAATAATATTAATTTATATAACAATGAGTGTACAATATAGACAATTATTATATTTAAAATAGAAGTAATAGCCACTTGGTAAAGAAAATACAAAATACTTGTATATGTATTTGTAGTTGCAAAACACATGATATATTCAACTAGTTCAAAAATTGCTGTGGATATACATGTTACACATACAAGTGCAACTTTACTTTCTTTCCTATAATTATTACTAAAAAGCCCTACTAATACTCCTACAATAGAATAACTTATTGTAAAAAGTCCTATTCCATTTCCAAATAATATATCTGTAACCATGCCTATTATAAGTGAAAAAATCGAACCTGTATAAACCCCAAACCATAAACTTACTACAATCACACAAATAAGGATTAAATTAGGTTTTACTCCAAATAACTCCCTGCTATCAATTACAAACATCTGGAGTACAAATATAGCTATAACAAAAAGTATTATATATATTATTGTAAGTGTTTTTTTCATAATTTACTTTCCCTTAATTTATTATTACTGCAACCTCTGATATTTTTTTAATATCTACACAAGGCTCAGTAATTGCATATCTATTTATATCATTTTTTTTACTAACAACTTCTGTTATTTTAGCAACAGGAATTGAACTTGGATACATTGAACCAAGACCAGAAGTATAAAGCATATCGCCTATAGATACTTCAGCATCTAACTCTATAAAATCTAACTTGAGTTGGTTTTTTGACTTTAAAGATAAATCACCTTGTAACATAGCAGGTTCATTTATAGTACTTATATTTACGCTAACTGCTGATGATGGGTCAAGTATAGTTGTAACCGTACTTGTTGTGTCATTTACTTTTGAAATATATCCAACTAATCCATCTTTATGAACAACAGCTTGATTTAATTTTACTCCATCATTAGACCCTATATTTATTTGAAATGTTTGTGTCCAATTATCATGTTCTCTATATATTACATTTCCAAGTTTTAAATTAAAATGCTTGTATGAATTTTTTATATCAAGCATTGTTTTTAAAGATTCATTTTCTTGTAATATTTTTTCAGTTTCCAAAGCTTGTAGTTTTAAATTATTATTTTCCTCTTCTAGCTTTTTGTTTTCCTCTAATAATTTATCCTTATTAGTAAAAATATTCTTTGCTCCGTTACCTACCCAAGAAAACGCATTTTTAACACCAATTACAGGATAACTTAAAACACTTGAAATAGCATTTACTACTTTATTCTCACTATTTCTGAAAAAAGTTGCTGATATCATTATTACAATTAATATAAAAACAATAGAGAATATAATCTTTTTTTTATTTGATTTCTTTTTATCATTAAAATTATACCTATAATTCATGTATTTCTCCTTTTATTTTCTTGTTTTTGTAGCTTTTTTTAATACCTCTATATTATCTAGAGCCATACCTACGCCTTTTACAACGCATTTTTCTGGTTCATCTGCAATAAACACAGGCATACCTGTTTCATCACTTATTAATCTATCTATATTTCTAAGTAAAGATAGTCCTCCAGAAAGTGTGATACCTCTCTCCATTATATCAGAAGCCAATTCTGGGGGAGTTTGTTCTAAAGTAAGTTTTATTATTCTTAAAATTTCATTTAATGAGTCCTTCATTGCTTCATTTATATCTTCTGTTGTTACAGTTATAGTTTCAGGAAGTCCTGTAAGTAAATTTCTTCCCTTCACTTCCATTCTATCTTCAGTCATTGCAGCTGTTGCAGCACCTATTTGTTTTTTAACTTCTTCAGCCTCACCATCGCCAATTATAACATTAAATTTTTGTTTTATATATTCAACAATATCTTTGTCTAACTTTTCTCCTGCAATTTTAACAGAATTAGATACAACTATTCCGCCAAGAGATAAAACAGCCATTTCACTTGTTCCACCACCAAGATCAACTATCATAGCTCCTTCTGGTTTTTCAACTTCAAGTCCAGATCCTATAGCAGCAGCCATAACTTCTTCCATTAAATATACTTCTTTAGCACCAGATTTATAAACTACTCCTTCAACAGCTCTTTCTTCAACATCTGTTATTCCTGATGGAATAGAAACAACTATTCTTGGTCTATAAAACAGACTCTTTTGAACAACTCTTGAAATTAAATTTTGCATAAGAGCTCTTGTAGATTCAAAATCTGCAATAACTCCATCTTTTAAAGGTTTAAAAGCAACTATAGAATCTGGTGTTCTTCCTATCATCTCTTTAGCTTGATTTCCTACAGCAAGAATTTCTCCTGTAATTTGATTTATTGCAACAACAGCAGGTTCACTTAGCACAACACCTTTTCCCTTTAAATGAATTCTTATATTAGATGTTCCAAGATCTATTCCTATGTCTTTTGATATTATACCCATTTTTTACCACCTTATCTTATATTTTTCTAAATTTATATAATTTTCATTTCTTTTAAACTAACATATCCCTTATTCGAAATAATTAAATGATCTAAAAGTTCTATACTAAACAATTTAGCACATTCATCTATTTTTTGCGTAAATCTAATATCAGCCTTACTTGGCTTTAGATTTCCACTTGGATGATTATGTGCTAATATTATTGAGCTTGCCATCTGTTTTATTGGTTCAGATAAAATCTCTTTAGCTCCAATATTTATATTATCAGTACTTCCTATAGCATTTGTTATAACGGACATAACTTTGTTTGATTTATCTAGTATAACTGTTTTAAGTTCTTCTTGTTTTTTTCCGATGAAACTTTTATGTAAAACTTCAAATATATCCCTTGGAGAATTAACCCTCTTTTTATCATGTGAATATGTCGCTGCAATTCTTTTTGAAAGTTCAATTACAGCTCTTATTTGTATAGCCTTTATTTTTCCTATTCCCTCATAAGCTTTGAGTTCTTCTAATGAGAGATTACTTAAAAACTCCAAATCAGACATATTTGAGTTATTAACATTTAATTTTAAAATATTTTGTGCTATCTCTAAACAATTATATTTTCTAGTCCCATTTTTTATTATTATTGCTAAAAGTTCCGAATTTGTTAAATTAGACTCTCCCATGAGTTCCAGTCTCTCATATGGTCTGTCATTTGGTGGTAAATATTTTATATTTTTAGCCAATCTAAGATTTTCTTAGATAGAAAAGCAAAAATAATCATAAAAACCACACCACAAACACTAACCTTGCACCAAAAACCTATAGTAAACTGTATAAAACTAAGGTCAATTGTTACGGGATTTTGAAATCCAAAAGCTCCACCTATTGAAAGCCAATTTAAATAATTAACACCTTTTAAAGCGTCACCTACTGCAACACCTACTATCATACCAAGTATGGTACAAATAACTACTATCGTTTTTTTCATTCCTATCTTTCCTTCCTTAATTTTCAAACACAACCTATATGGAATATATTATATAACTTTTTTACTTAAATTTCAACCAAAATAAAAAATTTAGATAAAATAAACGGTATACAAAATTGTATACCGCCTATTTAATACTATAAAGTTATTTTAATTACTGAACTCGTTAAGATATAAATAGCGAAGTAGCCCCTCTTTAGTTCCACCATAATTAAAATATGATTTTAAAGCATTATCAGACTGAACATTATTTGGGATCTTTTTTAACACAAACATCATTTCGGAAAATGTAAAAAATTTTTCAATAAGAAATTTACATACGTCTTCAAAAGAAGAAAATTCTATACCTAATCTAAATCCAACATCAAGTAATTTAGTGCACTCCTCAGATGTATATTTTTCTCCCAAAAATCTTATGAAACCAACTGAAAATCTTGTCAATCTTTCATTTGTATAATCCAAGCCGATTTCCTTACAAGTCATAAAGAAATCTTTGTAATCATATTCTTTTGAATATACACTATACAGCATATTATTATCTAATAGGAATAGTATTTTAAAAACATGAAAACACGGACCAATGCACATTGCCTTTATATATTTTATATTTTTCCTTGAACATCTTGGATAAATATTATTGGCAAATTCTATTAAATCATATCTTCTACTCTTTAAATATACTACTTCTTTCCAATTAAAGAATTTGGAGCACATAATTACGGGTAAATCATCCTCACAAAATTCTTTTAATACTTGTAAAGAAATACACGCTTTTGGATCATTTATCTTTATAAGTTTTATTTTCCGCAAATCTTCTTCTGTAATACCTTTTATTTCCTCAGAAGTTGCAGTTAAATAACCTTCCTCTCTTAATTTTTTTACATATAACTTATCTTTTAATTTTAACATTAAAATTCCTCCTTAAATTTAAAAAGTAAACTACCTTTATTAATTAAAAAGATTTATTTTTTTCCTACAATTATATTATATCATAAAAAGACTTCAAAGACAATTTTATTGATTATAATCTTGATTTTTATATTTTGCCATGAATTTCCTAAGACTCTCCCTAAACCATGTATATCTTTATTTATAATTCATAAATTACCTTTCCTATTATCATTCTCCTCCTTTACTACGGCTTTAATGCTGTAATTGGTACAATATAAATACCCGTTTCTGGGTCTCTTACTACTGCCGAACATTTTCCATCTGAAAACTCTAAAATCAAGTCCACTTCCAATCTAGTAACATTATCTCTAAAATGATATAAATGTCCATATAAATAGTCAATATGCAATCGACACTTTTTAAGAACTTTAGTCGACACTTTTTAAAAAATATTGTGTGAATTTTTAGTAATCTGTTATGCTTTTTTCGTTTTTATCTAGTATTATATGCAGTTAATTTTTTAATTTTTTCACTAATTTTGTATCAATATTGAACAGCTTAATTAAATAATATTTCATAAAAAGTCCGGTTTTGTCCGAACAATTTTATATTGAAAACCGGACTATCTTTTAAATTTATATTTACTTTCTTCTGTATTTTCTATCATGTTATTATTTAATAGTATTGCTAATATTTCAGATGCTCTAGAATTCTTTATATTATTTCCACCTTTTCTTCCATGATATTCCTCCTTTAAAATGTGAAACTTTTTTATGGATTTTTAAGAAATTTGTTTCACATTTTAAAAATATATTTTATTATTTTTTCACTGCTACTGCCTTAATTTATAAAGAATATTTAAAGTAAAAAAATCAAACACTATGCAATATTCTTTATACAATCTAAAATTTTACTATTATTTTATTATCACTTATCTGTGCATTCAAACCATTTTCTTGCGTCCTACTACATATGCTTTTCATATTTATATTTGCAGCAACCTCATCATAATCTTTATATAGTAAAACTTCTTTTGAATCTTTTATATAAATAGGCGTCATCTCAATGCTAGAAAGTTTTGTATTTTCAAATTTTAAATCAAATAAGTAACTTACTTTTGTAGTTTCATATTCTAAATCTGTCATAGCATAACCTGTTGTGTATATGATAGGCTTTCCGTTGTATGTACTAATAGGTTGAATACCTATGGCATGTGTTCCCATAACCAAATCTGCACCACTTTCAATGACAAATTTTGCCATTTCTTCCATTTGTGTAGTTACGCCAAAAGACGCTTCTCCTTTTCCCCAATGTATGTCAACTATAACAAAATCAGCCATTTTTTTAGCTTCTTGAATATTCTTCTTAATATTATCTTCATTATATACACTTATACCATTTTTTGTATAATTTTCTTTTGTACCTATAATTACAGAATTAGTTGAAACAATAGCAATTTTTTTACCATCTTTTTCAAAGTACATAGGCATATCTTTTTTTCCAGCAACATATATTGAATTTTCCTCTAAAAGACTCTCTGTATTTTTTATAATTTCACTTGGATAATCAGTTATATGATCAGTAGCAATAGATAACGCATCTAAACCTAAGGCATTAAAAGCACTTAAAATATTTTTAGTCACTAAATAATTTGTTTTTGCATCCTCAATTTTATCTAAGTTTGTTATATTAGTAGAAAGATTGGCATAAGTAAAATCTGCTTTTTTTGTTAAATCATATATATTTTTAAATGCCATCAAATAATTATAGTCTAAATTTGTTGTAACCTTACCCCCCATCATTATCTCTCCAAGTACCATTAAGTCTATATTTGTATTTTCGCTATAATTGTTATTATCCGATTTTTGGTTATCTTGTTTTTTTTCATCATGGTTATTTTCTACAACAAAATCACTTGAATTATCTTGTACTTCTTCTTTATCTTTAGCATATTTAATTGTAGATTTTTCTGCTTTTTTCTCCAGTAATTTCATACCTGCTACACTTGATAAAGCTACAAATGACAGCACTATAATTACAACTATTAAAATGTTTTTTAATTTTAAATACTTCCAAGCATTAATTCTTCTTCTTTTGAATATAACTTTACGGGAACTTGTTTTCCCCATAAACTTTCATCCCCTTTTACTTTAACTTTTATATAATTTGGAGTATATCCATATAAATATCCATTATCATATGATTCAAATAAAACATCCAAAGTCTTACCTAAATATTCATTCATATACTTATCTTTTAATTCATTTCCAATAGAAATTAACTCTTCACTTCTTTTGGCTGATATATTTCCATCTACTTGATTTTCCATTTTAGCAGCCCTTGTCCACTTTCTTTTAGAATATTTAAATACATGTAATTCATAAAACTCTATTTTTTTAACACCATCTATTGTATTAGAAAATTCCTCATCTGTTTCTCCAGGAAAACCTACAATAATATCACAGGTAATAGCAGGATGTAGGAAGTATTTTTTTAACATAGAAACTCTATCAAACAAAAATTCTCTTGTATAATGTCTATTCATTCTTGATAGGACACCATTATCAATACTTTGAACTGAAATGTGAAAATGAGGGCATAATTTATCAATTTTAGATAACCTTGTAATATTATCATCAGTAAGTATTCTTGGCTCTAAAGAACCAAGTCTAACCCTATTTAATCCATCTATTTTGCTTATAGTTTCTACAACGTCAACTAATCCAATATTTTCATCTAGGTCCTTTCCATAGGATGCAATTTCAATTCCAACTAAAACAACTTCTCTTACTCCATTTTTTACTAGAGATGTTACCTCATCTTTAATATCTTCTAAACTTCTGCTCCTAACTCTTCCTCTTAAATATGGAATTATACAGTATGAGCAAAAATTATTACATCCATCTTCAATTTTTATACTTTCTCGTATATTTATTCCTTTTTCTAACTTCTCTTTTTGAATATATTTTTTTACTTTTGAAATATCTCCTATCACATATTTAACCTTGTTATTTTCTATTTTGCTATCACTAAATTTAATGTTATTTTCCTCTAAATATTTTTCTACATATTTTACAACTTCTTTTTTTTCTTCATTTCCAAGGACTAAATCAACATTTTTAATATCACTTTCTTCTTTTACCACTTCAGCATAACATCCAACTAAAACTACAATACCACCCATATTTTTTGCTCTACTTAAATACTGTCTTGTCTTCCTTGTAGACATATTAGTTACCGAACATGAATTTATAACATATATATTTGCTTTTTCTGTAAATTTAACGACCTCATAACCTTTATCCATAAATTCTTTTATCATAATATCGGTTTCATATTGATTAACTTTACAACCTAATGTATAAAATGCAACTTTCATCTTTACTCCTTCTTTAAATATATTTTTTTACGTTTACAACAATTTTACCGTTTTTAGTATGTCTTAATACTTTTCCAATTTTAATTTTTCCGCATCTTTTAAATGATACTATATCGTTTTCTTTTACAATGTATGCAGGAAAAAACATTTCCTTTGAATTTACATATAAATCTCCATTTTGTATTTTTTGTTTTACTTCATTTCTACTAAGTATAAAAATATCAGATAGTATTAAATCAACTCTAAGTGATGATACAGTTATATCCATATCTTTTAATTTTACTTTTATTTTCATAACTTCATCTGAATATATATCTATACACTTTAATTCTATTTGTGATCTTGCTACCTTTACTAAATTATCACATATGTATTTGCTATTTTTCTTAAAGCAGAAAAAATAACACATATCATTACATACAAAGATATCACCTATCATTTCATCTTTTAAACCTAATGAATAAATTGTTCCCATATAATCTTTATGCGTAATTTTTCCTTTGGTCTTAGATATTATTTTAATTACTTCAATATAGTCTGATATGACATAATCTATATTTTGATCCAACATATATTCTGGGAAAAAGAAAATAACAAATTTGGATGTATCTTCTAGTGGGCTATAAATATAATAACTAATATTTAATTTATTTAGTACACTTATAGCAATTTCCTTTTCATACATGTTCAAAAATGTTGTATATATTAAATGATTACCTGTTTCAAATTTATTTACCTTTTCTATAATCATTGAAACAAGCATTTTATCTTGTTTTTTTTCATAAAAATTTAGTATTTTACTTTTTATTTGTTTATCAATCATGCATATATTATATCATGTATAACATATTCTTACAAGAAATATTTTTAATCTATCAATATATTTATGTAATTTTACTCTTGCCACAATATATAGTAATATACTAGTTATACAAAAATATATAAATCAAATAACTAATTTGATTAAGTTTTTTAAAAAATTTTAAGGAGATTTACTTATGAAAGAAACATCTTACTATGCTCATATTCCTAATTTTGAAACAAGTTTTCCAGAAATAATTCTTCATGCAATAAGGATATTGTCTGAAGATAAAAGTGGTATTGATTCTTTTACAGCAATAATTGATGATAAGGACTATACTATAAACCGTGGTGATAAAATTACAGATATACTGGATTCATGGTTTAAAATCAAATATGATATTAACCCTAACAGTAATCTACCTTTTAAAAGTGATGATGAAAAGCTAAAATTTTACATTATTCTTTTAAGAGGAGAAAATTCTTGTTTTGCTAAATACGCTTTCTATCTTGCGATAATTATTGACAATTATTTACAAGAGAATAAAAGTATATCTAAAAAAACTATTACAAATTAGAAAAAGAGTGTTATCAAGATTATAATTTCAATTCAAAATATTGTTATTCAATAACAATAACAAGAGAGCTATTAAAGGAATGTATGAATTTTTCTAATTATTTAAATATTTAAATAATTAAATAATCATCTAAAACCAGTTTAGATAATTCTTCTAAACTGGTTTTATTTTTCATTTAGTGGCCTAATGCTATAACCTAATAATTCATGTACAATCATGCTTACTTAAAAATTAATTTACCACAACAAGTATTATTTATTAAATATCAAAAAACTATATTATTCTTTCTAAATTTGTGATATACTATTGTTAGAAATTTAAGAAAGGAGTTGATAAGTAGTATGGCTGATGTAAAACAACGAATGCTAGATATTGTGGATTCTGTTCCAAAAGATTTTTTTGATGGCTTAAAACCAACTGAGATGGTATTTAAACTTATGGTTGAATACATAGACAGATATGGTGAAGATGAAACAACTATCATTCCCGGAACAAACAAGCATTTAAATAGAGAAACTATAAGAGAATTACTTGAAGACAAAAATTTAAATTGAAGGAGGTTATATAAATGGATTTTATAAAAAAAACTTTAAATCAAGTTAATCTACAGGAAAACACTCTATACGACTTTATATACAAATTAGTTTTCTTCATGTCTCTAAAAGAAAGTGAAGATGATATAAAAAATGGTAAAGTTATGACTATTGAAGAAACGAAAGAGAGGTTGATGCAAGAATATGAACATCTCCATCTCCAATAAAGCTTATAATAATATGCAAAATATTACAAAATTTACAGCAAAAATTTCCACTAATTATTCAAATAGAGTTATGCTTGATATATATGATACAATTGATTCTATTAAAGATACTCCATATATTGGAAGGTATGTTCCCGAACTCTCGGACAAGCATTATCGAGAACGAATTTGTGGAAATTATAGAATAATTTATTTTATTTCAGAAAAACATAATACTATTTTTATCAGATACATAATTAGTGGAAAACAAAATTCTTATTTGTTTTTTGAAGTTCACAAAAAGGAACTATTTGAATTTTTTAATCAATTATCTAATTAAATTCTTATTTGATATATTCAAAAAAATCCCATATAATATTATTTTTTATTTTCTTTTAACTTATTATAATAATTTTTTAATATTTTTTTAGTTTCTTCAATATCTTCAGATTTATTCACTTCATCTCGTATTTTACTACTACCATTTAATCCTTTTAAATACCATGCAATGTGTTTTCTTAATTTTAAGTTAGCTTGTTTTTTATCATCAATTTCTAATTGATATTCTATATGCCTATATATTACATTAAATAATTCTTCAAGAGAAGGTATATAATCATTTTCTTCTAAAATACTTTTAAATACCCACGGATTTCCTTGTGCACCTCTTGCAACCATTATTCCATCGCAACCAGTATATTCAAACATTCTTTTTGCTGTCTCACAATTTATTATATCTCCATTTCCAATAACTGGTATTTTAACACTTTCTTTAACTTTTCGTATTATATCTAAATCAGCTTGTCCTGCGTAGTACTGTTCTCTTGTTCTTCCATGAATGGTTACGAAAGCTACTCCATTATCATTGCATATTTTTGCAACATCCACTGCCGTTATTCTTTCTTCATTAAATCCTTTTCTTGTTTTTACTGTTATTGGTTTAGTTGATACTTTTACAGCTTCTTTCACAATACTTTCTACGTTTTTTAAATCTAAAAGAAGCCCTGCTCCATCTCCATTTTTTACAAGCTTAGGAGCAGGACAGCCCATATTTATATCAATTATATCAATGTTTTCATCTTCGTTTAACTTTTTTATAGTATCAGATATAACAGTTTTATTACTTCCAAATATCTGCACTGCAGATGGTCTTTCATATTCCGGTATTTTGAGTAATTTTTCAGTTTTATTACTTCCAAACTCAATTGCTTTACTACTAGCCATTTCGGTAAATGTAAGTGCAGGTGATGATACTTCTCTTACAATTTTTCTAAAAGCTATATCTGTAACTCCAGCCATTGGTGCTAAAAACACATTATTATTTAATTTAATATTTCCTACATCTAATTTCTTTATATAACTCATTTTTCTCCTTAATTGTTGAAATATACTTTACCTCTATACTTAAAACCTTTTAAATAATATACATTATTTGTATTTTCAGTAACTAAAAATACATCTTTATTTTCAACATTTCCTCTTCCTTTTTTTATATTATAATCATTTAATTTTGAAATATCAACCAGATAAAATTTATTCGCCAAATCTCCATTTTCTTTTACCTGATTTAAAAAATCTTGACCAAGCGAGTTTATGGCAATAACCTCATTTGTTACTGGCAAAGTTCCATTATCTGTAACATATATATTTACTTCATCTGATACTCTATCGATATTAGATTTATATTCTTCAAAATTAGCAGAAGTTATTGCAGAACTTCCGATAACTGAAACAGAAGAAACAAGTATTAGCATAATACTTATAGCTATAACAACTGTTGATAAACTTAATCCTTTTTTCATTATTCTCCACCTACTTTAAACTACATATATATTCAAATATTTGATTAAAATTTGACATGTTAATAACATGATCATACTCTTCTTTACTATTCGTTAGTCTAATTGTCGTTATGCCACTTTGTGATATTTTCATACAATTGTTTAGTTGATCATCTATAAACACATCAATGCCAAGTTCTTTACATACCTTTACTTTATCAGTTGCTCCTACAATAAGTTTATCGTATACAATCCCATTTTTATCAAGCCATGTTTTAGCTCTTTCATATGGCATATCATCATGTTTATCCGTTCTTGCAGTGACAATATATATATTATTACCATTATCTTTCAATTTTTTTAGTACATCAACAACCCCTGGCCTTGGAAGAGCTTTATCAACAACTTCAATTCTTTCATTTCTAAAAAAACTTTCCAGCTGTTCATTATTCCATCCAAATAAATCTGTATAAAAAGCTACCATATTTGAAAATCCATCAAATTTTACGGGGCTTTTATCTTTAAAATTTGGATTTATTTTTTTTGTATATTTATTTGCTATGTCAAATAGGTCTTTTTCTATATCAGTAAGCGTGTTATCTATATCTATACCAATATTCATGAACTCCTCCTAATTTAATATATTACAATATTATTATACATTAATACTATAAATAAATCTAGATATATTTAAAATTTTATTTATATTTTTGGAGTAAATTTTTTATTAATTTGAATATTTAGAGAAAAAAATAGAGATGGATTTTCAAATCTCCATCTCTATTTTTTATATATTATTTTTGTTTTACAGATCTTCTTTTAGTTACTACTAATGTAGTTGCAGCTCCTAACATTAATACTGAAACTAGTACAACTATAATATCTCCTGTTTTTGGTGATGTTGCTTCTTGTGTTGCTGCCCCATTTGTTGTTCCATCTTCAGCTTTATTTGATATTACTTCTTTTGCTGGTATATTTATCTCTATACTGTCTTCAAATTCATCATCATATTCTGTTGTTAATGTTGCTGTTATTACAACTTTTCCATCTTTTAGTGCTGTAACATTTCCATTTTCATCTACTGTTGCTATCGCTTCATCTGAAGAACTATATTTTATTGTATAAGCATCTGTACAATTTTCTGGATTTACAACAGTTACTAATTTTTGAGTATTTCCGATATTTAAAACTTCTCCTTCTTCTTGAAGTAGTTTAAAGTCGTCAACATGGTTTTCTATAACTGTTACTTCTCTTTCTGCTTTTATATTTCCTATTTTTGCTGTTATTGTTGTTGTTCCTTCTTTTAATGCTACAAAATTTCCTTCTTGATCAATAGTTCCAACATCTGTATTTGAAGAACTCCATTCAACTGTTTTATTTTCATCAGTTGTATTTTCTGGTGTATATGAAGCAGAGAATTTAAACTCATCTCCTCTTGTAAATTCATCATCTAATTCGTTTATAACAACAGAATCAATGTGTATTTCTTTTACATTTACTTTAACTGAAGTCTCATGAGTTCCAACCTTAGCAGTTATTGTAGCTTCACCTTCTTTTAATGCAGTAACTTTACCATTATTATCTACTTTAGCTACATCATCTTTATTTGAAGTCCAAGTTATATTTTTATCATCATCAGTTGTATTATCTGGATTAATTTTTGCACTAAGATTTTTAGTTTGATTTTTTACCATTTCAAATTCTTGGTCACCATCTATAGTGATTGAATCTATATGAATTTCATTTACAGTAATTTGTTTTGTTGTTTCTTTTCCAGCAACTACAGCTTTTACGTTAGCAGTTCCTTCTTTTATTCCTCTCATTTGACCGTTTTGATCAATGAATAGAACATTTTCATCATCACTACTCCATGTAATTGTTTTATCATCAGTAGTATCTTCTGGGTTTATTGTAGCAGTTAATCTTTTTGATTCGCCTTTAAGTATTGAATCATCTCCACTTAAAGATACACTTTCAATTGGTACTACTACTTTTACTTCTTTTTCTGCTTTTACATTTCCTACTGTTGCTGTTATTTTTGCTGTTCCACCTTTTTTTCCTGTTATTTTTCCTGTTGAGTCTATACTTACTATCTCTGGATTTGATGACTCCCAATCTACTGTTTTGTTATCTGTTGTATTTGTTGGGTTATATGTTACAGTTAATGTTTTTTCTTCATTCTTTGAAAGTGTTTCATCTCCATTTATTGTTATACTTTCTAATGGTATTCTTACTGTATAATTTATTGTTGCTACTTTTTCTCCAACTGTTGCTGTTACTGTTGAACTTCCTTCTCCTACTGCTGTTACTACTCCATTATCAACAGTTACTGCATCTGTATTTGTTGAATTCCATGTTACTGTCTTATCATCTGTTGTATCTTCTGGATTATATACTACTGTTAGTGTTTCTGTTGCTCCTAAATTGATTGTTGCTTCATCTGCTACTCCGTTAAAACTTATTGATTTTAATGGTGAAACAACTCCTAAATCTTTTCCTGTTAATGTTACATCAGCCACTGTTTGATCACTATAATACATTGCTTCTGAATCACTTGTATCAAAAGCTAGTGTTGTACTTCCTGCTTTTGCATTATCCTTTACTTTTAGTTTTGCTGTATATACTACTCCATCATAATCAATTTGAGCATCTGGATTAGCTACATCAACTGTATACGAAATATTTAATGTACTTTTTTCTTTACTAACTCCAACTAATCCTATTCCATTATTTTTTGGCATTATCATTTGTGGTTCTCCAACTGCTTCAAAAACTTCTGGATCAAAATGTACAGATAACTGAAGTACAGATAATTTTTGTGCTGAGTTAGTATTTAATTTTACATTTACAGTAACTTCATCTCCTCTGTTTAATTTTGATAAATCACCACCTGTTGCTGTGGTTGCCTCTACTGAAATTACTGGCTTGTCTGCTGCTTTAGCAAAATTTGGAGTTACTATTGATAATGCCATCATAAATGCTGTTACTAAAGCAAACATCTTTTTTAATTTTGGTTTCATTTAAACCTCTCCCTTCTTATTTTGCAATTTCATATATATTCTAAACACAAATTGCTAAATTGTTTAGAAATTATATATTGTAAAATTCTCACACTTGTTAAAGATTAACAAGTACAAAAATTTTTACAAATACAAACTTTAGATATTAAATGTTAAGTATAAACATCATTTTAATTGTGATTATTACAAACTATCTATTTGTCCAACTATATATCTCATTATTATGTTTATATCTAATGTATTAGCCTTGGAATCTCCATTTACATCTAGTATTACTTTTTCCTCGTCTGTTAGTGTTCCATTTACTATTCCTTTCATTGCATAATATACATCTAATGTATTTACTTTTCCATCTCTATTTACATCACCTTTTTGATATTCTACATTTGATGTTATATTACAACTTGAACTTAAATTTGTTCCATCTGTTGTCGTTGCTGTTATTTTACATGTTCCTTTTCCTACTGGTGTTACTTTTCCATCACTACTTACTATTGCTACTTTTGTATTACTACTTGCCCATGTTAATTTCTTTGACGCTTTACTTGGTGTTATTACTGGATTTATTTTTATTGTTTCTGCTTTATTAAATGTATAGTTTGTTTTATCTAACTTCATTCCTGTTGTTTTTATATCTACAGTAACATCACAACTTGCTGTTACTTTACTTCCATCTGTTGGAGCTGCTGTTATTTTACATGTTCCACTTCCTACTGCTGTTACTACTCCATCACTACTTACTGTCGCTATACTTGTATTACTACTCGTATATTTTACCGCTTTATTTGCTATACTTGGTTCTATACTTGATGTTATTTTCTCTGTTTCTTTTCCTGTTGTTAATTCTATTTTTGTTTTATCCAATGTTATTTTTGTTGCTTTTATATTTACTGTTATATTAAAACTTGCACTTAAGTTTGTTCCATCTGTTGTTGTTGCTGTTATTTTACACGTTCCATTTCCTGCTGCTTTTATTACTCCACTTGAACTTACTGTTGCTACTTTTGTATTACTACTACTCCATCTTACATTTTTATCTTCTGCATCACTTGGTGTTATATTTGGTCTAAACACTGGTGTTTGATTTACATTTGTTATTGTATAACTATTAAAATCAAAACTTATCCCTGTTACAAATTTTACATCTACTGTTACATCACAACTTGCTGTTTTATTTGTTCCGTCTGTTGTTGTTGCTATTATTTTACATGTCCCATTACTTACTGGTGTTACTCTTCCCTTACTATCTACTTTTGCTATATTTCCATTGCTACTGCTCCATGCTACTTTTTTATTTGCCTGAGTTGGTGTTACTGTTGCTACTAGTTTATTTGTACTATTTTTACTTGCTATTTTTAAGCTTGTCTTATCTAGTGCTACACGCTTTGCTTTTATATCTACTATAACATCTATACTTACACTTAAATTTGTTCCATCTGTTGTTGTTGCTGTTATTTTACATGTTCCATTACTTACTGCTTTTATTACTCCTGTAGATGGATTTACTGTTGCAATATTTGTATTACTACTCTTCCATATAACTTTTTTATTTGCTGTGTTTTCTGGTAATATTTTTGGTGTAAATGATGGTGTCTGACCTAAATCTGTTATTTTATAACTTGTAGAACTAAAGCTTATACTCTCAGCTTTTATATCCACTTTTACATCACAGCTTGCTGTTTTATTTGTCCCATCTGTTGTTGTTGCTGTTATTTTACATGTTCCATTTCCCACCGCTGTTACATTTCCATTATCATCTACTCTTGCTATTTTTTCATCACTACTTTTCCAGTTTACCTTCTTATTATTTGTATACTCAGGTAATACCTTCTCATTCAATTTTACAGGTTTGTTATTATTTAAAGTAATATTGGTCTTATCTAAACTTATACTCTCAGCTTTATAGTCCACTACAATTTCTTCTGTTAAATTAACCTTTGTTCCCTCAAAATATTGTACTACAACTTTTACATTAGTTGTTCCATTTTTTAACGGTGTTACTTTTCCAGAACTATCTACCGATGCTATACTTTTATCTTCTATTTCATATGATTTTATGCTTACTAATGATTTAAGAATATCATTTGATAATTCTACGTTTTTTGTTTGACTTTTTCTTGTAAATGTTACACTTTTATCTTTTAATGTTTCATCATATCTTACTATTTTATCACTATAGTTTTCCCATCCATTTGCATCATATCCTGTTAATCCATTTTTTGCATAAATTTTTAAGTTTGATGAACATTCATTAAAAGTTTCACTACCTAATTTTGAGGTATTACCAAGGCATAATACTTTTTCTAAACTGCTACAACCATAACAAGTATATTCACTTATACTTGTTACTCCTTCTGGTATTGTTATATTTGTTAAACTACTACACTTATAGAAAGCATAACTTCCAATTTCAGTAACAGTATCTGGGATTGTTATACTTGTTAAACTGCTACACTCATAAAAAGCTCTATCTCCTATACTCGTTATGCTATTTGGTATTGTTATACTTGTTAAATTTTCACAACTAAAAAAAGTCTGATTTTCTATACTTGTTACACTGTTTGGTATTGTTATATTCGTTAAACTGCTACACTTATAAAAAGCATAACTTCCAATTTCAGTAACAGTATCTGGGATTGTTATACTTGTTAAATTTCTACAATTTTCAAAAGCATTGTATCTTATTCTTGTTACGCTATTTGGTATTGTTATGTTTGTTAAACTGCTACAATCTTCAAAAGCATAATCCCCTATATATGTTACATCGTTTGGTATATCATAACTTGTTTCTTTCTTTTTGGCCGGATATTTTATTATCTCTGTTTTATCTTTATTAAATAACACCCCATCTATAGAACTATAATTTTTGTTATTATCTGAAACATTTATACTCGTTAAACTGTTACAATCTTCAAAAGCACTATAACCAATACTCGTTACACCCTCTGGGATTGTTATACTTGTTAAACTGCTACAATCATGAAAAGCATAAATTCCTATACTTGTTACACTATCTGGTATTGTTATATTTGTTAAACTGCTACAAACTTCAAAAGCATGATGCCCTATACTTGTTACACTATCCGGTATTGTTATACTTTTTAAACTACTACAACCAAAAAAAGTACTATAACCAATACTTGTTACACTATCTGGGATTGTTATACTTGTTAAACTGTCACAATTTTCAAAAGCACTATAACCAACACTCGTTACACTATTTGGAATTATTATATTTGTTAAGCTACTACAATATGCAAAAGCGCCATTTCCTATACTCGTTACACTATTTGGTATACCATAACTTGTTCCTTCCTTGTTGGCTGGATATGTTATTATTTCTGTCTTATCCTTATTAAATAGTATACCATCTATAGAGCTATAATTTTTATTATTATTTGAAACATTTATACTTGTTAAACTTCTACAGTCCCAAAAAGCACAAGAGCCTATACTCGTTACATTTCCTGGTATTGTTATATTTGTTAAACTGCTACAACCATAAAAAGCATAAATTCCTATACTTGTTACACTATCTGGTATTGTTATATTTGTTAAACTGATACAGCTATCAAAAGCATATTCTTCTATACTTGTTACACTGTTTGGTATTGTTATATTTGTTAATTTTCTACAGTGTTCAAAAGCTTTTTTTCCTATACTCGTTACTTTTTTTCCATCAATTGTACTTGGTATTGTTAAAGCACCTGATGCACTTTCGTTACAATCTGTTATTTTTATTGTACCCTCATCTTGTACTTCATATGTTAATACACCATATGTTGCTGCATATATTTTATCTTTTATTGCTAAGACCAACACTAATGCTAGTACTAATAACGGTAATTTCTTTAAAACCTTTTTTATATATCCTGTCATCTCTTTTCTCCTTATTTCTAAGTATTTCAACAAAATTATTATACTTCTAAAGTATAAAAAAGTCAATGATGCACAATTAGTTCATTCTAACATTTTAGTTACACAATTATTACATTTTTATTACAAAAAGAAGAAGTGACTTAGTATATAACTAAACCACTCTTTGTATATATTACAAACTATCAATTTGACCTACTATATATCTCATTATTATGTTTATATCTAATGTATTAGCCTTGGAATCTCCATTTACATCTAGTATTACTTTTTCCTCGTCTGTTAGTGTTCCATTTACTATTCCTTTCATTGCATAATATACATCTAATGTATTTACTTTTCCATCTCTATTTACATCGCCTTTTTGATATCCTTCCAACTCATACACAGCTGTAATTGTTGTATTTGAATTAAATTTTGTTTGCTCTGTTAAAGTATCACCATTACTATCTATCCATTTTACAAAGGAATATCCTTTTTTTGAAACTTCCGGAAATGTAGTAGATGAGTTTTTATCAATTCCTTTTTCTTCAACAACTTGTCCATCACTTACAAAAGTAAGTTTAACTTGTTCTTTCATATACATTACATTTAGATCTACTCTTCCAGAATTTGAATTTGCCCCATCTACACTACCACTACTTGTATATTGCCAAATTAATGGGTAAATTCCAGAATCTGCAATTTGTATTTTGTTTGAAAAATCAATATTTCCACCTGGCCATAAAGCGTACCAAAAATCATAGCCTAATGAATTTAACCTATTTATATTTAAATGTTCAACAAACCAACTTTTATTTGCATATACCATTGGTTGATATCCAGCTTCCCTTATTTTTGTACAATATGTAATTACAATATCTGTTAAAGTTTCTTTATCTATTGAATCTTGATATTTACTATCTTCAACATCATAGGCAATTGGAAGAGACATACTATTTGCATATGCACCTGTACTTTTAAGAGCATTAATAGTATACTCTGCTTCCAATGCAGCCTCACTTGTATTTCTTGCATAAGAATAGTGATAAATACCAAACGGAACATTGTTTTCAACTGCACCTTTTACATTGTTGTATAGTTTAGCATCATATTGAAATCCATATTCTTTTCCAGAAGCTGCATCATAACTATCATACCATCCATATGATGATCTTATCATAACAAAATCTATTCCTTGAGATTTTATACTATTATAATTTACATCTCCATTAAAAGTTGAAACATCTATCCCTTTATAAAAACCAACTCTAATATTAAGCCTGGAAGAATTACCACTATCATCGGATATAGTTATATAGCATTCTCCCATTTTTTCCCCTACTACAATTCCATCAGAATTTACACTCGCTACAGCGTTATCTGATGATGAATAGTTATATTTTTTACTTGAATCATTTTGTATTGTTTTTATATCAAATTTTTCATACACATTTATCGATTTATATTCCTTATTTATCAAACTACTTGATGCAAATATGCTTGTACTTGCAAATAGCATAAATAAAGAACTAAATAAAATTAAAACAATCACTTTTACTTTTCGCATATTTTCGCCTCCAAATATATTAATAAAAGCAAGGTGATTTTATAATGTAAACCACTTTGTTTTTATCGATTACAAACTATCTATTTGTCCAACTATATATCTCATTATTATGTTTATATCTAATGTATTAGCCTTGGAATCTCCATTTACATCTAGTATTACTTTTTCCTCGTCTGTTAGTGTTCCATTTACTATTCCTTTCATTGCATAATATACATCTAATGTATTTACTTTTCCATCTCTATTTACATCACCTTTTTGATATTCAACTTCTGATGTAACATTACATTTTGCACTTAAATTTGTTCCATCTGTCGTTGTTGCTGTTATTATACAATTTCCTTTTCCTACTGCTATTACTGTTCCATCTTCTTTTACCTTTGCAACTTTTTCATTACTACTTGTATATTTTACCTTATCACTTGCTTCACTTGGTTCTATTTTTGCTGTTATTTTATCACTGTATTTTTCATTTGTTAAATTTATATTTGTCTTATCTAATGTTATTTTTGTTGCCTTTATATCTACTGTTATATCTATACTTGCACTTAAATTTGTTCCATCTGTTGTTGTCGCTATTATTTTACATGTTCCATTTTTTACTGGTTTTATAACTCCAGTTGTACTTACTTTTGCTACATTTTCATTACTACTTGTCCATTTTACGCTTTTATTTGCTGCATTTGATGGACTTATTTTTTCTCTAAATGATGGTGTTTGATTAACACTAGTTATTGTATAACTTTTTGTACTAAAACTTATTGACGTTACCTTGAAATCTACTGTTATATCTATACTTGCACTTAAATTTGTTCCATCTGTTGTTGTTGCTATTATTTTACATGTACCATTTTTTACTGGCGTTACAATTCCATTTTCACTTACTACCGCTATATTTTCATTACTACTTGTCCATTTTACTTCTTTATTAGTAGCATTAGAGGGAGTTATTGTTGTTCTAAATGATGGTGTCTGATTTAAACTTATTATAGTGTAACTTTTTTGTCTAATTTTTATATCCGTAACTTTTATAGGCTTTATATCAACATTAACATTGCATTTAGCTTGCAAATTACTCCCATCTGTAGTTGTTGTTGTTATTTGACACGTTCCATTTCCAACAGGTGTTACATTTCCTTCTCCATCTACAACAGCAATTTTTTCATTACTACTTTTATATTCTAGTGTTTTATTATTTGTTTTTTCAGGTAATACACTTGCATTAACATTTATTTTTTGACCAGCACTTGTTATATTGTACTCTGAATTTTCAAAAGATACACTCTTTGCTTTTATATCTACCTTTACATCTAACTGAGCAACTAGCCCAGATCCATCTGTTGCATATACATTGATCTTGCACTTCCCGTTTCCAACTGGTGTTATTTTACCAGAAATAATATTAACGGTTGCAATATTCTTATCAGAACTTATCCATTTTAATTTTGTATTTGTAGCATTTGATGGGGTTATATCCACACTCGGTGTATATATATCATCAATATCTGTAAATGTATAACTATTTGTATTTATCTTCATACTTGAAATTGGTGTTCCATCAACGACCTCTATATCTATTGTTTCACTTTGATTTCCAACACAAATTTCAATAGTAGTATAACCTAAATTTTTAGCATATAGTTTTCCATTTTCTTGTACCTGCACAACATTAGAATTTCTTGAAAAAAACTTAATTTGATAATTATCCTTATGATTGCTAGAATTATATGATACGTTATATACAGGAAGAAATTCTTTTCCTTTTATAACTTTCATACCTATATTACCAGTTGAAATATTTATAACAAACTTATCATAAGCTTCGTTATAATTTGACTGTACACTATTCCAAATTTCATTTGTGGTATTCTGTTTTACAATATTCATAAATAAAATAAACTTATCATACTTGCTTGCCCAAGTATAATATGATAAATCATTATTGCCATAATAGTTAAACACATTCTTTACAGAATCAAGTCCTATAGCATCTAATATTGCAGAAATATTATATATTAATTTTGTATAGGATGCATCTGAAGGATAATATACATTATATTTATTTAATAGTTTATCATATCCGTCTTTATAGCTATGAACAACTTCTTTTTGCTCACCATTTAAATTTGTATATGTTTTTACATTTTTTGATGCTAAAATTACATAGTCATATGGATTAATTGTAGTAACTATATTATCTTTACTTAGTATAATTTTATCTAATACATACTGAACCATTGCTTGGTTTATATACTCATTTCCATATGTCCAAGGTTCATTTGTAAAGGAAGGACCATTTTCAATTTTTGTAAAAACATGCCCCATTTCATGCATTACTGTGCCATCTAAATTTATTAATCCATTATTATAATCTCTATCCAATATCTTAATTGAGTTTATGTTATATTGTTTATTTACAACAATTCTATTACTATCCCCATTTACATATGCACCTTTTTTTTGTTCCCTTATACCTGTATAGTCAATAACAATTTCATCTTTATTTGGTTTTAAATTTAGTTCACAAAATAAATCATATACATCTTCTAAGTTATTTAACCATTTTTTTAAATTATTATACTCAACAATACCATTTGTTGAATCATAATCTTTAATCAAAGATAAATCAAATTCTAATGAAATCCTGCTTATCCCACTTCTATCACTTAAAATTTTAATATATTCTATTTCTTTTCTACTCGTATATTCAGTTCCATTTTTTACTTCATATTTTTCTTGTCCTAATTCTACCTCTTTAGTTGCTGCTTCAACTTTAGTATATAACGCTAAAGTTAAAACAAGAAACATTATAAATAAAAGCCTTAATTTTTTCATATTTAATCCCCCAAAAAATTTTATAAAATCTAGTATGCATCATAAGTCGAATAAAAAACATGCTATTAAAAAGACCTTTAAAACTTAACATGTATTTCATTTTTTCTTCCTATAAAATTACACTTTATTTTTTATACATTATATTTTACCATTATTGCATTTTATTTTCAAGTTTGTTTTATCTATATTTTTCTGTTTATTCTGAATTATTGTTACTATTCAGACTAGGTAGAATTTTGAAATTATAAAAAGTGTGTCAACGTGGTGTTACAAGCCGCTTTGAAATAATTATTATAAGTTAAAAAAAATACAAGCTTAAATTTATTATGTATATTATAATATAAACAAAAACTAATTTTATGATTTTAACTAGTCATAGTCTGAATATTAACAAAAATTTATATGAAAAAATACCTAGATAAAAATTTATAAATTAAAGGTAAAAATACTAAAAACTGCCACTAAAAAGTTAACTGCATTATCTAAATTATTTATTAAAAATAAAAAGTAGCTTAGTATAAAACTAAACCACTCTTTGTGTTTATTGATTACAAACTATCAATTTGACCTACTATATATCTCATTATCATGTTTATATCTAATGTATTAGCTTTGGAATCTCCATTTACATCTAGTATTACTTTTTCCTCGTCTGTTAGTGTTCCATTTACTATTCCTTTCATTGCATAATATACATCTAATGTATTTACTCTTCCGTCTCTATTTACATCACCTTTTTTATATTCAATTGTATCACATATATTTAAGTTATCTAAATTTGACTTTAAATATTTAGGAACTGGATTTTTATCAGTAACTGGATTTCCATCAGAATTTAGTATAACAGCGCCAGCATTAAATCCATCTGTACTTTCAAGATACATTTTGACATTTCCATATGTATTTTCTTTTGCTTTAAATTTTACAGTAAATAGTTCTCCTGTTGAACATACAGCATCTGCACCTCCATTGGCTCCGCCAAACACAATGTATCTTGCTGATGAAAATTCACTTCCGTTTGCATCTTCATCTGATGGTCCAACAGCCATTTTAAATTCATTTGCAAGATCAGTTTCTGTTATGTTTATAACATCTACTTTTGATGCATCATAGTACATTCTAAGGCTCAAGCTTGCAAGGCCATAACCATTATCTGGTAATTTATCTAGTGAAAATGTAATTGTAAATTCTTCACCTGAAACTATTTTTGTTTTATCTGAGTTTACACTCACTATTACCTGGGCATTATCCTCAGTTATTGTGTTTTCATATGCAGCGCAAAATATATTTGATACAAATATAACTGGAATTGCAAGTGCTAACACAAAAGAAGCAACAATAAATTTTAAACTTTTTTTCATAATGTTCCCCTTCATAAATATACTACATTATATTTAAACTTTTATCAATACATTTTTTAATTTATCTTCTACTTTTACATAAATAATTTCCTTGATTTTCTAGCAGAAACATTAAGTGCAATTGCTATAGCCATACCATTTGTGATTAAACTACTACCTCCATAACTCACGAATGGAAGTGGTACACCTGTTATTGGTAAAAGCCCTATTGTCATACCAATATTTTGAACAAAATGGAAAAATATAAGGCCTGCTACACCTATTGTCATAAAACTTGAAAATTCATCAGGTGCATATTTTGATATTCTAATTAACCTAATTAATAGTATTGCAAATAAAATTACAACTATTGCTGATACAATAAATCCCATTTCTTCCGATATAGCTGAAAATATAAAATCAGTGGATTTAATTGGAAGATAACCATATTGTGTTTGTGCTCCTTTTAGTATTCCAGTTCCAAATAACATTCCAGATCCTACAGCAATTTTTGATTGTATCGCATTATATCCACTTCCAAGTGGATCAAGTTCAGGATTTATAAATACCTTAATTCTTTCCTGTTGTGTTGGATTAAGTACAAAAAAGTAAACAAGTGGTATAAGAATAGCTGCTGCAAGTATTCCTATAAATATATATCTGTATTTTATACCAAATTTAAACAACATAAATATAGCTATTACAACAAAAGCCATTGCTGTTCCAAAATCTGGTTGTAACATAATTAAAATAACAGGGAGTAAAAAAGTAAGTAACATTACTGCAATCATGATAATTTTTTTCTTTTTATCATTTTGATTTATATTATTTTTGTAAATTGTTGCAAGCTTTGCTGCACATATGATAAATCCAATTTTCATAAGTTCTGATGGCTGATATAGGATACCTCCTAAATTAAACCAGCTGCTTGCTCCCATAAGGGAAGGCATAAATAGAACTAACATTAACAAAATTAAATTTATGCCATATAATATATATCCTGCTATATCAAACACCTTGTAATCGACTGCCCATATTACAACCATCATTACAAACACGGCAGCCATCCACATTATTTGCTTTATATATTCATCTTTATTTACATCTGTGTTATATCCTGCCGAAAATATTGCTATAACTCCAATTACAAAAAGAAGAAGAACTGTAACTAATACAACATAATCTGTATTTTTTAATAAACTTTTAAGCAATAAAATTTCCCCCTTACATATTTTTATGAGTTAAAGAATGTTTTGTATGCAAGATAAGTCATGTATGTATCATACACACTTACTACTTCAAATGGAGAATGCATTGCAAGTACTGGTGTACCACAATCAATTACATCTATTCCCTTGTTTGCAAGTATATATGCAATTGTTCCTCCACCGCCTTTTCCTTGTTTTCCAAGTACTCCAAATTGATATATAACATCATTCTTATCGAATATTTGTGTTACTTCAGATGTGAATTTTGCAGTAGCTTCACTAGCACTATATTTACCACTTCCACCTGTATATTTCTCAATAGCAACACCACAACCAATAACATTACCATTTGGGACATCTGACACTTCATCATAGTCTGGATCAACAGCTGCTGTAACATCAGCAGATAACATTTTTGAATTATAGTACATCTCTAATTCACTTAATTCTTTATTTCCAGTCTTTGATATAATCATTTTTGAAAACAAATCAAAAGCTTGCGTACTCATTGAAGTATTACCAACACTTCCTATTTCTTCTTTATCTACTAAAAGGCAAATAGCAGTTTTATTTAGTTTTTTGTTTTCACTTGCTGCATCTATTATAGCTTTTACATTTGCATATGAACAAACTCTATCGTCATGTCCATATCCACCTATCATACTTTTATCGAAACCAATATATCTAGTTTTAAAAGCTGGAACAAATGAAATATCTGATCTTACAAAATCAATTTCTTTAATACCATATTTTTCATTTAAGATTTTTAAAATATTTTCTTTTACCTTGTTTTTCTTTGCTTTTTCATCCTTTATATTTCCAACAAGTACAGACATTTTTTCTGCATCAATAAATTCAGTTGCATTTTTACTAAGTTGATCTTTTGCAAGGTGTGGAAGTAAATCTGCTATTGTAAAGCAAAAATCGTCATCTTCTCCACCAACTGAAATTTCAACTTTTTCATTATCTTCAGTATATACAACTCCATGCATTTCAAGTGGTATAGATAGCCATTGATATTTTTTAATACCACCATAAAACTGAGTTTTAAATAACGCCATATTTTGGTTTTCTATAAGTGGCATTGGTTTTAAGTCAAGTCTTGGACTATCAATATGTGAACCTACTATATTTACACCATTTTTTAGATCATCTTTACCTATTACTGAGGCAAATATAGATTTTTCTTTATTTACAAAATATACTTTATCTCCCACATTTAATTTTTCACATTCAGTAATATTTTTAAATCCAGCATCTTTTAACATCTTTAGACATTCAGCAGCACACAAATATTCAGTTCTTGACTTATCTAAAAATTCCATATATTTTTTTGAATATTTTTTAGCATTTAATATTTCTTCCTCATCAACATTATTATATATGTCTTTTCTTTCATAACATAGTTTCATACCATCTACCTACCTTTTCTAATTTTCTATTATATAATATTTCTTAATTTTGTATAAATTATTACAATAATTTAATTTTTATATATTATTTTACAAGATAAATTTCATCTTGCAAATGAGTAAGTGGAACACCTCCATATTTTGTTACCTGGATCATTTCCTCAATTGAGCCTCCATTTGAAATGTTTACTCTAGGTTCTAAAGTGTAAACACCATTTTCAATAAGTTCTAAATTTGCAAGCTTAGATTTTTTTATAGAAATTATAGCTCCAATATCATGTACTTCCTTACCAACAGGATGGCCAGTTGCATGATTATATTCTGGGTAACCCGCTTTTATAATTTCATCACGTACAACCTTATCTACATTATATGCTTTTACACCAGGCCTCATTTCATCAATACCATCTGATATAGAATTAACTAAAGTATTAAATACCTTCATAACTTGTTTTGGAGGACTAAATTCATTTTTTTTAAGTGCATATCCCATTCTTTGCATATCTGTATATAGGACCATCTCATCACTAAACGTAGCTTTTATTCCAAAATCAAAATATATAGTATCTCCCCTAAATAACTTTTTTGTACTTGGTAGCGAATGGCCACCTTTTGCAAGATTTATACCTGTAAGTACAATAGGGCAATTTTCCCATGCCATATCATATGATACGATATCATTTGAGCCAACATATAACTTCATTATTTCATCAGTAATTCTTTTTGTTTTATTTACAATTTGAATTTCATTATCCCCTATTTGTATTTTTTTAAACGTTTCTTCTAAAATTCTGTTTGTAATATCAGCAAGAAGTTTTAGTCTATTTATCTCTTTTTCAGTTTTTCTTGACTCTAAATCATATATCATTTCCTCAGCTGATTCAAATTTTACCTTCTTTTTATATTTTAAATATGGCTTTTTCAAAATTTTAGTTAAATATACATAATCTCCATGACTCATTATATCTGTATTTCTGTCTGACATAGTAGAAAAGTTAAGACATATTTTATTACTAAAATTTAAATCTGCAATAATATTTTCTAAAATAACGTCAAGTTCATCTCTCGATTTGTATGAAAAAAACTGAACTTTTTTTGGATCATATTTTAGTTTTTCAACATTATCTTTATCTAAACTAGATAAAATGATATATACTTTTTGAGTTGAGATTATACATATAGTATTACTTGCTAAATGCTTAGTAAAATATTTGCAAAATATTCTATCGCTATTTTCATTGTTATACATTACCCAAATATTTTTATTATACTTTTTTAATACATTTTGGATTAGACAAGTCATATTACATATCCTTTACTAACTCTACAGTTTGATTTGCAATTTCAAGTTCTTCATTTGTTGGAATAAGATAGATTTTTATTCTTGACGAATCTGTTGAAACAAGTCCTTCACCTCTAAAAGCCTCTTTATTCCTTTTAGCATCTAATTCAATTCCTAGTTCTTCCATGTCTGACACAGCATTTGCAATTTCATCGTCGTTGTTTTCCATTATTCCCCCAGTAAATACAATTGCATCAACATGATTTAATTCAGCCATATATGCACCAATATATTTCTTTATTCTTTGTGTTTGCATTTTTCTCATTAAAATTGCATCTTTATTTCCCCCAAGAGCTGCATCTTTCATAAGTCTAAAATCACCAATTCCAGTAAATCCAATTCTTCCTGATTTTTTATTTAGTAAATCATCCATTTCATCTACAGAATAATTTTCAATTCTCATTATTTTTAATATAACAGCAGGATCTATATCTCCACATCTAGTTTCCATTATTAATCCCTCAAGTGGAGTATATCCCATAGATGTATCATATGATTTTCCATTTTTTATTGCACATACACTTGCTCCACCACCAATGTGACAAATAATAGCATTTATTTCATCTTTATTTTTTCCCATTAATTTAGCAAGTCTTTTTGTTATATATTGATATGATGTTCCATGTGCTCCATATCTTCTTATATGATTATTTGTATAGTATTTTTTATCAATCGCGTAAAGATAATTGTAGTCTGGCATTGTTTGGTGAAATGCTGTATCAAACACAACAACATTTGGTATACTACTTGCAACCTCTCTTATTGCATTTATTCCCATTACAGCCCCTTTATTATGAAGTGGTGCAATTTCTGCAAGTTCTAAAATATCTTCTACTACATTATCATCAACAATTACTGCTTTGTTATATTTTTCGCCACCAGCAACAACTCTATGACCTATAGCTGATATTTCATTAATATCACTAATTACACCAATTTTTTCATCTTGAAGTGTATCAAGTAAAACCTTCATACCAACTTTATGATCAGGCATAGATACAGGAACTTCATCTAATTTTTTTCCATCTCTTAAATTTTTATAAATTAAATTGGAATCCTCATAACCAATTTTATCACATCTTCCCTTTGCGATAACCTCATCTTTTGCCATATCAATTAATTGATATTTTATTGTGGAACTTCCACAGTTAATTACTAGTACTTTCATTTAAAATCCCCCTTTTATACTACTAATTTATATACTACATACTTTGAATACAAGTTATAGCTATAACTCCAACAATATCATCAACGCTACATCCTCTAGATAAATCATTTACTGGTTTATCCATTCCTTGTGTTATTGGACCTAAAGCTGTCATATTTCCAAAGCGTTCAGCAATTTTATATGCAATATTTCCAGACTCTAAATTTGGAAATATAAGTACATTTGCTTTTCCTGCAACACTACTATTAGGTGCTTTTATTTTTGCTACATCTTCAATTATTGCAGCATCTAATTGTAACTGTCCATCTATGTTTATATTGTTATTAATTTCTTTTACTCTTCTTACAACATTTTGTAATTTAATTACATTTTCATCTTTTATATCATCTAATGTTGAATACGATAAAAGTGCAATTTTAGGTTCTTCATTTAATAACTTCTTAAAGCTATCATATGACTCTAAAACAATTTCTACTAAATTATCTTCAGTAGGATTTATAACAAGTCCACAATCTGAAAAAATGAATTTACCAGACAGTCCTAAATTTGTATTTTGTGTTTGCATTATAAAAAACGATGATACAAGGTCTAATCCTTTTCTTGCTTTTATAATCTGCAATGCAGGTCTAAGGCTGTCTGGCGTTGAATTACATGCACCACATACCATGCCATCAGCATCATTGTTCTTTAGCATCATTGTTGCATAATATATTTTATCATTTAACAAATTATCTGCATCATCCAAGGAAATTCCTTTATGCTTTCTTAATTTAAAAAGTTCCTCTTTATACAAATTCCTTTTTTCTGATTTTAAATTATCTTCTATTTTTATACCTGATATATCAATATTATTATTAATACATCTACTTAAAATATCTTCTTTATTTCCAATTAATATAATATTTGCTATTTTTTCTTTTACTGCAATGCTTGCCGCTTTAAGAATACGCATATCTTCTGATTCAGGCAAAACAATTGTTTTTAAATTTTGCTTTGCCCTATATATCATATCATAAGTTACACCTGTATATTCCATATATCCCCCTTATTCTTTAATTCTACCTATATTTTCTATATTATCAAAAACTTTCATATACGAGATATTATCAAATCCTTTTATATATTTTTGATATACAACATTTGTAGTCTTTGCCATTATTCCAATACACGATACTTCACTAGATATAGCATTTTTTAAAGTTTGTACATTTTCTTCAATATTTGATACATCACTATTTTTTACATTTTCGATTGCAGAGTTTGTTATATCATTTACATTTATATAATCATATAGATATTCAATATTTGGACTATCGTTTATATAAACAGTTGATAAAACAATATCGTAATCTTTAGCATTTACCTTTTCTGTGATTTCATTTTCAGATAATTTTAAAACATTTATCCTTATTCCAACTTTTTCAACCATTGCTTTAATACTATCTGCAATCTTTGACTTTACAGTATCATCTTTATTTACAAGTAAATTTAATTCAAGTTTTTGATATTCATATCCATCATTTTTTGTATAAATACCACCAGTTTTCTTCCATCCATTAATTAATAATGCATTTTCTGCAGCATATAAATCATATTTATATTTAATATCTGAATATATATATGGAATATCAATTACTTCTGAAAACTTCATATCAACATTTTTTACTATTTCATCTCTATTTATAGCATACGCAATAGCTTGCCTTACTTCTTTTTTCTTGTATAGAGCAGAATCCTTATTTCCAAGCAAAAATACTGTTTCACCATCTCTATATTTTTTTACACTATATTCTCTTTTTCCGATAAGCTGCATAATGCTATCAGATGATGCAGTAAACATATCAATATTTCCATTTCTAAAATTATCTACCATATCGTCTGTATTTTCATAATTTGTAAGAGAAATTACACCTAAAGAACTTTTAGATGAATTTTTTACAAGAGAAACACTATTTAATGAAACATCATTCATAATATATTCTGTACTTTTATTTGAACTATCATTTATAGGAAAAACAAGACTATATACAAAAAATGGATCAGGACTTAAAAGTGATACATTTATCACACTATCATCTTCTTTTATCATCTTATCTATATTTGAAATTTTACTATAATATATACTATCTTTTTGATTTAGTTTTATTTTATTAAAAGATGTAATCACCTCATCACTTGTTACTTTATATATAGGATTTAAATGTATTTTATATGAAGTATCTGATATCTTTTCAATTTTTTCAGCCAAGCTATACTCTATTTTATAATCCTTATTTACTTTAACTAAAGCATAAAATGTTTTTGTAGCAAGTTCATTTAAAATAACATTACTACTTTTTAAATAATCTGTAGTATCAAGTTTTGATATTCCAATTTTAAAATTATAATTATCTTCTAACTCTTCATTACTGTTATTATCATTTGAAAATACAGATAATATATTTTCTCCATTTTTACTAATGACAAGTTTTGAAATAACAAAAATAGAAACTATAGCTATAATACAAATTGCAATTTTTACAAATTTAGAATATTGGACTCCACTTTTTATTTTTTCCTTTACCTTCTCTTTTTTCTCCTCTTTTAATGTGTTATCAATAAGTTTTCCATAATTACTTCGTGTGTTAGACACAGAATTTGCAAAAATATTAGCATTTTTTTTTGATATATTTTTTTTAGGCTTTGTAACTTTTTTTGTTTTTAATTTTTTGTTATTTTTCTTTATTTTATTTCGAGGCACTTTTTTATATCTATGCGAATCAATTATTTTTTTATCCAAATTAAAACACCTACTTTATTTCAGTAATATTGTGCCTCAATTATATCACAAAAAAACCCAAAAAGATAGTTTTTTTTACTTTTTGGATTTCATATATTTATAATTATTATAATTTAGGTTCAATTGTAAATTTTATGCCAGTTTTATCCTCGTTATCTATTGTAACCTCTGTAAAAGCTGGTGAGCATACAAGATCCATTCCTGATGGAGCTACAAATCCTTTTGCTATTGCAACAGCCTTTACTGCTTGATTAATTGCTCCTGCCCCAATTGCTTGCATTTCTGCTTTACCGTTTTCTTTAACAAGTCCTGCTATTGCACCTGCTACTGAATTTGGACTAGATTTTGCTGAAATTTTTAATATATCCATATATCTTCTAACCTCCTAAATTTCTTCATTTGTTAATAACATCTATTGTTATCCTACATCTAAATTATATATAATTTAAATAAAAAATGCAATAGTTTTTTAGCATTTTAATTAATATTTGATTGACAAATTCTGCAGAAGAAAAAAACTACTTATTGAAGTAGTTTTTCATTTTACCAATAATATTTTTCTTATTTTTGAAATAAGTCCATAATTGTATTTTATAATATTCTCATTTTCATTGCCATTAAATCCATTTGCACATAATATTAATTCTCCTTTATATCCATATTCTATTTTCCATTCTAATAAATAGCTTGGTGCCGCACATCCTCTAGTAACATTAAATAAAACACCATGATATGGTTCTAATCTTTTAAATTTTTTTATTACTTTACCTTTTTTTATTTTTCCATTGTTTACAATTTTTACTTTTCGTACTTTTAAAGATTTAATATCACAACTTAAAGGTATAAATAAGGTTTTTTCAACAGATTTTTCTTCACTAATATATTCCTCATAAATTTTTCATTCATTTAATTCATTTTCAGTTGGATTAGCTATTATTTTAACATTATCAATATATTCATACTCTTTAATAAATAAATTTATTGATATTATTATAATAGATACCAAACCAGTAATCCTTAAAATCCAATCAATAATTTCTAAAATAACTTCCACTCTTTTTCAAATCCTCGCTCTATTTTTTAAGTAATATATTTTTCATTTCAATTATATCATAAAATGGAATATTAATACCTTTTTGGGCTAGTTTTATAACATTCATTGAAGTTTCTATAATTTCTTGTTTCAAAGTTTCAGTTATTTCTACATCTTGCATTTTGTTTTGATATTTACTTTCTATGTATTCCTCAATTGTTGGAAAAATATTTTGTATTAGAAATGCTTTTTCTTTTCCTAATACTTTTCCGAATACAAAGTTATAAACTTTTTTTCTAACTTTTTTCTTATCTTCATATATTGATTTATACTTTTCTACTTTACTTGATATTGGAACAAACCAAATTATTTCTTTATTTTCCAAATCATTAAAGCAAAAATAACAAGGTCTTTTATTACCATTTTCTTTATTTACCATTAATTTATAATCTTTAAATATATCAAAAAATTCATCTTTTATAAAATAAAATTTTCCATTTTCTACTTTCATTTTTACCTCATTTTTAAGAAAAAATCTACCTCCGAAAAGGTAGATTTTATTAACATTTGTCCACCTACGCATTTATTTGTCGCAAGTAGGGTTGCGAGTAACATTTGCACACCTATGTACTTGTACCCCGCAAATAGGGTTGCGGCTAACATTTGATTTGGACAAGATACTAATCACGTATCTTTATTATTATATTAATTATAACATTTTTTATTACCAAAAGTCAATACTTTTCCTCTATTTCCTCTATTTTTAGCATTTTAATTAATATTTGATTGACAAATTCTGCGAAAGAAAAATCTATGTGTAAAACACGTAGTCTTTCTTTTTGCCATTTCTTTCAACTGTACTTACCAAACATTGTTTTGTCCAGAAGACACTATTTCAATATTTACTTTAACTCCAAGAACAAAAGTGACTTCGTCACTCCACCACTAACTACTTTTTTGTAGTTAGTGGTATTTTTAAAGATGTTGTATTTAAGTTTCCACCTATCTCTAGGCCACTCTTTTCTTTAACGGTCGTTGTTCTCGACCATTATCCATCGCAATTTCTTGGTTTGGACTACTTTTTTTATATATTTTCTTAATATATTTAAACTTCCATTTATATCTGCATTTATTTTTATTCCTCTATTTGTTACAAATATCCCTCTACTTATTCTTCTCTTTTTATTGTAATTTTCTTTTACAATATCTTCTCTATCTAATGCACTTACTCCTGATGTATATTTCTCACTTATTTAATCACCTCGCTTTCATTTTACAAGATGATTATATCACACATTTGTTCTGCAGTAAACATTTATTGTGTATTTTTATATACTTTTCATCGCAATTTTCAACAAGAAATATATGATATGTTAATTTATATATTTTTTAAAAAACATACTCCGAATGTCCTATTACCATGCTATAAAAATTTTGACATGGTAATTTCAATATGACTTTCCTATTATACAAAAAAAGATTTAGCAAATTAATTCACTAAACCTTTTTTACAATATATAAGTATTATTTATTAAAAGCTTCTTTTATTTCTTCTTTTAAATTATTTAAGAATTCATCTAAAGAAATGTTATCCATTTTTTCTCCATCTCTTTTTCTTACAGATATTGAGTTATTTTCTACTTCATTTTTACCTAAAATAATCATATATGGATCTTTTTCTAATTGTGCATTTCTTATTTTATGTCCAATTTTTTCATTTGATGCATCAACTTCTACTCTTATTCCGGCATTTTCTAATATATCTTTTATACTATATGCATAATCAACTTCATTTTCAGATATAGGTAAAATTCTAACTTGATTTGGAGAAAGCCATAGTGGGAATGCTCCTGCATATTTTTCAATAAGAAGTGCCAAAGTTCTTTCATAGCATCCAAGAGATGATCTATGAATAATATATGGATTTTTCTTTGTTCCATCTTTATCAACGTATTCCATTCCAAATTTTTCAGCAAGCATTTGATCTATTTGAATAGTTATAAGAGTGTCTTCTTTACCAAATACATTTTTTATTTGAATATCTAGTTTTGGTCCATAAAAAGCAGCTTCACCTATTCCTTCTTTATACTCAAGCCCTAAGTGATTTAATATTTTCTCCATAGTTCCTTGAGCTTCGTTCCATTCTTTTTCAGTACCTATATATTTTTCTTTGTTATTTGGATCCCATTTTGAGAAACGATATGATACGTCTTCATAAAGTCCTAGAACCTTAAGCATATATATAGCAAGTTCCAAACATTTCCTAAATTCATCTTCTAACTGTTCTGGTGTACACATAAGATGACCTTCAGATAATGTAAACTGTCTTACACGAATAAGTCCATGCATCTCTCCTGAGGCTTCATTTCTAAACAAAGTTGAAGTTTCATTAAGTCTCATAGGAAGATCTCTGTATGATCTACCTCTATTTAAATATGCTTGGTATTGGAAAGGACAAGTCATTGGTCTTAAAGCAAATACTTCATCATCTTTACTTTCATCTCCCATTACAAACATATCTTCTTTGTAATGATCCCAGTGTCCAGATAGTTTATATAAATCAGATTTTGCCATATATGGAGTTTTTGTAAGTTTCCAACCACGTTTTGCTTCTGTATCTTCAACAAATCTTTGTAGTATTTGAAGCATTTTTGCACCTTTTGGTAAAAGAATTGGCAAACCTTGACCTATGATATCACTAGTTGTAAATATCTCAAGTTCACGTCCAAGTTTATTATGATCTCTTTTTTTAGCTTCTTCTCTTTGTTCCATAAAACTATCTACTTCTTCTTGAGTTTTAAAGGCTGTTCCATAAATTCTTGTAAGCATTTTATTATGTTCGTCACCCTTCCAATATGCACCAGTTGTAGATATTAGTTTAATTTTTCCTACTCCCTTTGTATATAACATATGAGGCCCAACACATAAATCCGTAAATTCACCTTGTTTATAAAATGTAATTCTCTCACCATCTGGTAATTCTTCAATTATTTCTTGTTTATATATTTCTCCATTTTCTTTAACGAATTTTAGAGCTTCATCTTTTGAGAGTTCAAAAGTTTCTAATTTAAGATTTTCTTTTATAATTTTTTTCATCTCTGACTCAATCTTTTCAAGATCTTCTTGCTTTAAAGAAAGATTATCAAAATCATAGTAAAATCCTGTGTCAATTGCAGGTCCTATTGCAAGTTTTGCGTCTTTATATAGCCTCTTTACAGCTTGGGCTAATATGTGTGATGCTGTATGTCTTGCAACTTTTACATCATAATCTCCTTCAAAAACTTCTCCGTCATTTTTTAAATACTTCATAAAATCACTCCTTTTTATATCAAAAAATGTACCTCTATAGACATACATTTTTTGTCTATAGGGGTACAATATATTTATTGCACGGTTCCACCCTAAATTTTACTTAATTTATGATTGTACGTAATCAACGATGGTTTCCCATTAACTCAGGGGTAGTCTTCAGAAAATTCTTACTAAAATTAGCTTACAGCCCATGACTAATTCTCTCTTGTAGCAGTGTATAATCCTACTCGTCCCTTCAACGTTACATTAATATTATACTACTATTTTTTAATTTTTGCAATATTTAAATTAAATTTTAAAAATTTAATTTATAAAATATTCAATGTGAAAATTTAAAATATTATATATTACATGTTGACATATTATGTAACTAGATGTATAATGATGACTATCAAAATAAGTTAATATATCTAAACTAAGGTATATTCTATTCTATATTAATTTTAAAAAGGAGAGACTATCATGAAATGTGAAGAAATAACAATCTCACGTGAAAACATTCAGGAAATATTTAAGAAAATATCGCAATACTTAAAAGCAGATCCTGACACTCATATTTTTTTATCTGAAAATATAATAAATGTATTAAAAAACGAAGGTAAAAACTATCATATATACATGCACAATTACATTTGCAAGTATTCATCAAAACTTTCAAATATATTACATTTTTCACTTCATAAAGATATTTCATTTAGTGATGTAATTTCATCTATGAGCTGCATAAAATTTTCTATGGATTACTACATGATTGTTATATATAGGGGATACAAAATTCCAAAAGAATATAGATACGATGAAGTAAATTTAAAAAATTGTTTTATCTTCAATTTATCTAAATAGATTTTAAAAGCACTTGCAAACGTTTAGGTTTACAAGTGCTTTTTTCTATTAATAAATATTCTAATTTTTACTTAACAACAGATGACATTATCTCATAAAAGTTATTATTTTTATATTCAATTACATCATATTTTACTTCAAATTCCTTCGTTTCTTGAATAAGTATTTCGCTTGTCCCATCTTGATTTAAATCAGCTACAAAATTTAAAGAATATATTGGCCATTCCTCAGCATTATTTTTATTATTTATATAGTTATATTTAATTAATTTACTTTTTCCTGTACTACTTACATAGACTATTGCACTATATGCTCCTTTTCCTTTATTTACCTCATTTGTTGCAAAAATGATATAGCCTTTTTCTATATCAGATAAAACAATATCATATACTTCTGTAATTTTTACACTCATATTAAATATTCTATACATTCCAAGTGATCTTTTTACATCTTTTATATAACTTTCATCAATATTATTTATCTTTGTGGCTGGATTTGGCATAGCATTAATATCTGAACTTGCAATTGCAAAGTACTCATTTAGCAAATTTTGTTTTGATATGGTTGCATATATACTTGCCGTTTTTGTATCCTTAGAAATTTTTCCAACATTATATTTCCCCATTTTTCCATCTTTTGAATATGCATCAACTTCAGTATTTTCCCCATTCTTACTATTTAAATAATACTTTTCATTTGCAACCCATTTTTTATCATAAGTAGCACCTAGTATTAAATTATTAACAATTATTGGAGTCGAATTAGAAGCCACATCATCAGATACGTTACTAGCAGATGAATCAATTCTTTCAAATACAATTTTCTTACTAAATAAAGAAAACAACAAAACAGCAACACACGCAACTGCAATTATTGATAAAATTATTATTATAACCTTTATTCCTCTCTTTGCTTTTAATTTCTCTTTTGAATATTTTTTCATTTATATACCTACCTTTCTTACTTATTTAGGTCTTTTGAATAATACATTAAATTTTTACAAATGTATGATGATTTTTTTACATCTTTATATTTCTTCTCACAGCAATAGTCACTTATCGTTTTTTCATATTTATCAAATCCTAGTTTAACAAAAAAAGGAATATCTTTTTCAGTTACGCCAACTAAAATTTTATTATGTTTTTGTTTAAAGTTTCCACATAAGAATTTTAATAAACTTTTAGCATAACCTTTATTTCTATATTCTTCTTTGGTTACTAAATTTTTTAATTCTAAGTTGCTATTATCATCTAAGAATATTACAGCAAGTGATATAACTTTATTTTCTATTTTTAGTGCATACACATCTGATTTTTCCAAGTAACTTTTTATACTTTCTTCTGATGGATCAGCCTCTAAAAATAACTCCATATATTCATCCTTATTTTCTATTTTTCTTACTTCAAATCTTTGTCTTGATGATGTTTCATATTCATCTGGCAACATTGGCTTTAAATATTCAAGAGTATTATACCTTTCTTCAAAAGAAAATATACAGCCACAATATTTTTGCATATATATTCCAAGTTCTCTTGCCATATTTTGTCCCTCTCTAAAATGTTCTCTATAATCAGTCGTTAGATATTTAACTCCATATTCTTTCTCAAGTCTTCTACCAGCTTTTTCAATTAAAGTATGATTTTGATAAGGACTTATGGTAAGAGTGGTAGCTACTACATCAAATCCATTTTCTTTTGCATATTCAAATACTTTTTTAAGTCTCATATAATAGCAATACTCACATCTAACTTTATACTTCTTATCCTTTCCTACATTTTCTACTACAAACCTTACATAGTCTTTCATGTTATACTCATCAATTATTACATTTTTACATTCCTTTATTTTGCAAAATTTGATAAAAGCATTTTTCCTTCTTTCATACTCAACTCTTGGATGAATATTAGGATTATAAAAACAAGCTGTAAGATCAACTTTTTCTTTTTTTCCCTCTTCATTTAATATTCCATTTAATTTTATATCATTTTCTATATAAGTAAAACATGGTGCACAACAGCAATGCATAAGTAATTTTCTCAAATTATATTTCATCTCCTAAGTACTCAAATCTATATTTTTGATTATTTGGATTTTCTTTTCCATCAGGGACCTTCTCAAAAAACATATATTTAGGTCTAATCCATGTTTTTTTATCACCATAAAGTGCAGTATAAACCACCCATTCTTCTAAAGTTTCACTATTTATAGCTATTTTTTCAATTTTATATAATTTATCATTTCCTTTAAAATGTCTATAAATACCACCTATTTTAATTTCATTTTCCATAAACACTCTACCTCTTAATTATCATTAAACTCATATCCTAAATGTTCATACGCAAGTTTTGTAACTAATCTTCCTCTTGGCGACCTTGTTAAAAAGCCAATTTGCATAAGATATGGTTCATATACATCTTCAATAGTATCTCTATCTTCTCCAATTGATGCAGCTAGAGTATCAAGTCCAACAGGTCCACCATTAAATTTAGTTATCACTGTAGTTAGCATTTCCCTATCCGAATTATCAAGTCCAATTTCATCTATTTCAAGTCTATCCAAAGCTTTTTTTGCAATTTCATAATCTATCGTATCTTTTTCTTCTACAAGTGCAAAATCCCTTACTCTCTTTAAAAGTCTATTTGCAATTCTTGGAGTACCACGTGATCTTGAACCAATCTCCATACTTGCATCTTCATCAATCTTAATTTCAAGTAAATCAGCACTTCTATCAATAATTTTAGCAAGTTCTTCATTCTTATACAATTCAAGTTTATGAATTATACCAAATCTATCCCTTAAAGGTGAAGATAGAGAACCTGCTTTAGTTGTAGCTCCAACTAAAGTAAATTTTGGAAGATCCAGCCTTATTGATCTTGCTGATGGTCCTTTTCCTATAACAATATCTAAAACGAAATCCTCAAGAGCTGGATACAATACTTCTTCAACAGACTTATTAAGTCTATGAATTTCATCAATAAACAAAACATCATTTTCCTGTAAATTAGTAAGAATTGCAGCTAAATCACCTGCCTTATCAATAGCAGGACCCGATGTTACTTTAATATTACTTCCCATTTCATTTGATATAATTGTTGCAAGTGTAGTTTTTCCAAGACCTGGAGGTCCATATAGCAAAACGTGATCTAGAGCTTCTCCTCTTTTTTTAGCAGACTCAATATACACTTTTAAATTATTCTTTACCTTGGTTTGCCCTATATACTCTTCAAAAAGCTTAGGCCTTAAAGTAAACTCCTCTTTTTGTTCTTCTTCATTTTCTATATATTCTGGTGATACAACTCTATCTTCTATCATATTATTACCTCTTTTTTCTTCCTAATTATATCAAACATTAGTTTTTAAGTCAACGAATATATGAATTTTTATCTAGGAAAAAGACTCATGCTACCCTATGGTACCATGAGTCTTTTAACCCTACACTTTGTTTTGATATTTATCAGGCATAACCGAAATATCTCTTATCATATCTCCATTTATTAATTTTATTTCAGTTTTACTTTTATACGGAACAACCTTTATCCAATTATCTTCCACAGCTACTATTTTCCCACAAACCCCAAAGCTATCATTAAATATAGAAATGGAACATACTTTACCAATAAACTCTTTTATTAATTCTTTTGGCATATTTCTTTTTACACCTCGCTTTTTATTCTTTTTTGTTATTCTTAATTTTCTATATAAGTTATTATTTAAATAAAATATCAATAATATGAGAACTAAGAATATAACAATTACATAACTATTAATTTTAAACACCTCATTATATACATTGCCTTTTAGCTCTTAAGTTTAAAGGCAAGATTAATTTATTATTTTTCTACTAAAACATCTGTAACAACTAATTTTCCATCCTTTATTTCAAATACTGTTTTAACTTTTCCTTCCGCCTTTTTATAGTCGCTCTTTACATCGCTTGATGTTGCGTTTAAATATAAAATATTTTGCACACCAATAATTTGAATTCTCTTTGTATCTGAGTTTTTAGAAACTTCTACTTTGGCAGTTGTGTCATTTTTATTTTCAGTGTTTTCTGCATCATTGCTACTTGTAGCACTTGTATTTTTCACAGTTTCATTTGTTACCTTATTTTCTTCTGTCTTATCAGAAGACTTTTTACTATCCTTATCAATTTTCATATCTTCAGCTATAAAATAATTAAACTTATTCATTACATATTTTTGTCTATATGAATTTTGATTAACTTTTGTATTAGTATAGTCTAATATATACTCATCTGTTTTTTCTGGTAAATACGAAATATCTCCTTTATCAAGTTTAACCTTTAATTTTGATGTATTAGTTGTATCCCAAGTTGAAGAAACCATATATCCTTTAGGTTCTTCACCTAAACTGTCTTTAATTAAATCTGTAAATGTTTTATCATCATTTAGTTTTAGAAGACATGCATTTCCACTATTTGCATCAGTTACAAAAATATAATTTGTATCAGAGTCAACCTCAACAGAAAGTTCGACATTTACATCAAATGTTTTTCCGGTATCATACTTTATAACTTCTGTATTTTCACCATTTATATACTGTATTCCAACACCAGAATACATTTCTAGGTTAGGAGCTGCGCCTTCTACTGCTGATACATCTGAATACTTTTCTGTACCATAAAGTACTACATAATCTTCAACATCATCATTATCTACATAGTCTTTTATAACCCTTATAACCTTTTGATTTTCTCCAAGAGATATTACATCCCCTAATTCTTCACTATATTTTTTTGTAAGCATTTCCGGACTATTAAAAAATTTATTTAATCCATAAACACTAAATCCAACTACTAAAAGTATTCCTACTAAGAATACAGCCATTATAACCTTCTTTTTCATGATACCTCCATACATAAATTATTTTTTCTCAGCTCTATCTAAAAAAACAATTCCATCTAAATGATCAAGTTCATGTTGAATAACAACAGCTTCCATTTCAGAAACAGTTTTGGTAACTTTTTTACCATTAATATCAGTATACTCAACTTTTATTTTTTCATGCCTAAGTACATTTTCAAATTCATTAGGAAAACTAAGACACCCTTCTTCAACTTCAATCATAGCCTTTGATTTGTATGTAATTTTTGGATTAATAAGAATATGTGGCTCTTTTATTGGTGTTATTTTTCTTCCTTTTGAATCAGTATCCTCAATATATTTAGAATCATATACAACCATGGATTTTAACATTCCAACTTGGCATGCTGCAAGTCCAATTCCATCATTTGCATACATAGTATCTAACATATCTTGAGCTAGTACTTTTATTTTTTCATCAATCACTTCTATTTTTTTTGCTTTTTTTGTAAGTATTTCATCACCCTTTAGTCTAATTGTTCTAATTGCCATTTTTACACTCCTATCTATTATAACTTTACATCATTTTGATTATTATTAATATTTTTTGTCATAAGCATACCATCATATATAACATTTGTCTCACCTGTATATGTCTCATTTTCTGGTAAAGCTTTGATATTTTCTGCTACCTCTTCAGGGCCATTACCCATCTTTAATTCTTGCCATTCTGATTTAGATATTAAAACTTGTCTTGGTTTACTTCCCTCATAACCAGATATAAGGCCTCTTGCTTCCATTTGGTCAATTATTCTACCGGCTCTTGAATGTCCAACTTTAAATCTACGTTGTATCATAGAAGCTGACGCTTGTCCAATATCAACTACTAAATCAATTGCATCCTCAAGTAAAACATCTGCATCTTCTCCATCATCTGAAGAATCACTTCCACCTTTTGAATTGTTATTACCAGCTTTCTCAATAGATTCAAGAATATCCTCACTATACGTAGAATTATTTGACTCTTTAATTGACTCAACAATTTTTTCAATTTCTTTTTCAGAAACAAAAGCTCCTTGCATTCTAAGAGGTTTTATCTCACCAGTTGGAAAATAAAGCATATCTCCTCTTCCAAGCAACTTTTCAGCACCTGCTGAATCAAGTATTGTTCTTGAATCAACTTGAGAAGACACAGTAAACGCAATTCTTGAAGGTACATTAGCTTTAATTATACCTGTAATAACATCAACAGATGGTCTTTGAGTAGCAATAATAAGATGCATACCAGCTGCTCTAGCCATTTGTGCAAGTCTACAGATTGCATCTTCAACATCATTTGGCGCAACCATCATAAGGTCTGATAATTCATCTACAATTATAACAATCTGAGGAAGTTTTGCACCTTCTTTTTTACCAATAATTTTGTTATATCCCTTTAAATCTTTAACCCCAACAGATGCAAATAAACTATACCTTTTTACCATTTCCTGTACAGCCCAATTAAGAGCTCCAGCTGCCTTTTTAGGATCTGTTACAACAGGTATTAAAAGATGTGGTATTCCGTTATATCCAGACAATTCAACCATTTTTGGATCTATAAGTATCATTTTTACTTCACTAGGCTTAGCTTTGTATAAAATTGATACTATTATTGAATTTATACATACACTTTTACCAGATCCGGTAGCACCTGCAATAAGCACGTGAGGCATTTTTGCAATATCACCAACGCAAATATTTCCTGCAGCATCTTTTCCAAGTGCAAAAGTAAGCTTAGACTGAGCACTATTAAATATATCAGATTCAATTACTTCTCTTAGAGTAACGGATTCAGCTATCTTGTTTGGCACCTCAATTCCAACAGCAGCTTTACCTGGTATTGGTGCTTCTATTCTTATACTTTTTGCTTCAAGATTTAACGCAATATCATCAGATAGATTTACTATCTTACTTACCTTAACTCCTGTATTTGGAGTAAGTTCGTATCTTGTTACTGTAGGTCCTTTAGTAATATTGGTTACCTTTGCCTCAACTCCAAAACTTGCTAATGTTTTTTGAAGTTTTACAGCAGTATCCCTTATTGCCTTCTTGTCAAAGGTTTCTTGCCCTTTAGGCTTTCCTAAAAGGTCAATTGAAGGAAAAGAATAATTTTCTTCTTCAGAAAGCCTTGTATGATCAATAGTTAAAACTTCTTTTACTTTGTTATCCTCTTTTTGTTCTCTTTGTTTCTTAAAGTATTCATCTCTTTGCTGTTTAGCTTGCATTCCCTTTTCATCAGGTTTACCACCAAGTTTATTAAAATCAAATTCTAATTGCTCAGCATTTGCAAGTCTTAGGTTCTTATCTGTATTTGGACTCCCTTTTTCATCCATCTTTTCTTCAAGTTCTTTTTTTCTTAAAGCAGCTTCTCTTTTTTGCTTTCTTGTAAGTTTTTCTTCTTTAGGTTCCTCTTCATCATCTTCTCCATCATTTCTAAATAGAATAGAACAAACATAAGCTATTCCATTTCCAATATATGCAAACACATTATATATTGCATTAAATAACTGTTTAAATGATATATCAAAAAAGCACAAAGCTGTAATTAATGTAACAAAAATAAGTAATATTCTTGCTGCAAGTGAACCTAAAAGCTTTACAAGTGGTGTAGCAACAATTGCACCAACTAATCCAACTATATTTTTTCCGTCAACACCCAAATTATATGAATCAACCATAAATTTAACTGGATTGTCAAATAAACTTAAATTATATAAAGTAAATGAATATATTATAGAACATAAAAGCCCTACTAGTATAACTCCTTTATATATTTCGGTATACGGTTTTGTTTTCTTTTCCGAAGCTATTTCATGAATACCAACTATAATTAAAACCAAAGGTAACATTAAGGCAAGATTACCAAAAAATCCCCTTGTAATATTATTTAAAAAATCACTAATTGTTCCTGCATCCTTGAAAGTTAGCAAAACAAATAATATGATTCCTATAGCGACTAAAATTCCACCATGAAAATCGCTACTAAATGTTTTTACATCCTTTTTAGATGCTTTTTTCTTACTATTACTAGTTTTCCTTCTTCCCATTTATTTTTACACCAACCCCTACTTAGTGTTTTAATTCAATTCTTTTCTGTTGTTTTCAACAACTTGAAGAGTTTCTTTTAAAACCTCTTCAACTTTCTCTAAAATTGCATTTGCGTACTCATGCGTACCTGTACAAATTTCTTTAGAAACTTTATTAGCATTTTCAATTATTTCTTCCTTTTGAGCTAAGGCTTTTTTTGTTATAGCATTCTCATCTATCATTGTAACAATTTTAGATTCAGCATTTTGAATAATATTATCAGCCTCTTTTTGTGCATCCTCTATTATTCTTTGTCTTTCCTCTTTAACCCACTTAGCTTGTTTTAATTCATCAGGAAGTTTTAATCTAATATCTTCCAATATATCACGAAGCTCATCAATATCTACCATGACTTTTGAAGAAAAAGGTACTTTTGAACCAGATTCTAATATTTCTTCTAAACTTTCTAATAACGTAAATATTTCCATTTTTCTACCTCCATTTAAAAAACTTTAAAACTACATTTCCATAATTTCTATTATCTATACATTCTAAATTGCTAAATTCATCAGCAAGTTTAATGCCCTTTTTCTCTAGTTTAGTCATATAATTTTTATCAGTTTCGTACACTATAATTCCATCTTTTGCTAATATATTTTTATTTTCTGATATATATTTTAAAGTTTCAATGGCAAATTTACTATCATAAGGTGGATCTAAAAAAATGATATCAAAATACATATTTTGATTTTGAATTTGCCTTAAGCACTTGATATAATCCTTCTTTGTTATTTTAACACAAGTTTTAGCGTTAGTCAACTCTACGTTAGATATTATTGTAGAAATAGCTATATTTGAACTATCATTTAGCCATGCAAATTTTGCTCCTCTACTAATAGATTCTAAGCCTAAATTTCCAGTTCCAGAAAAAAGATCTAATACATTGGCATCTAAAGTATAAGGTATTAAGATACTAAACATAGCTTCTTTTACCCTATCAAGAGTTGGTCTTGTTTTCTCTGTTTTTGGACTATTAATAACCTTTGCTTTATATTTTCCAGCAATTATTCTCATTACATTTTCACCTAACCTATTATATCTAAAACATGTGGCTTATTTCTTAAAGTTAAAGCTAATGCTTCATCAATATTATCAATGTATATTGCATCATCCAAATAATCAAATGCTAAATCAAATTTTTCTTTATCATTGTATAGTACTTTTAGTATTGTATCGCCCTCATGAACCTTTTCTCCAACTTTCTTTGCAAATTCAAAACCTACAGCATAGTCTATCTCATCATCCTTTTTATTTCTTCCTCCACCAAGGCAAACAAGTGCTTCACCTACTTTTTTACTATCAATTGAAACAATATATCCATCCTTTTGAGCATGAATTTCTTTCATGTATTTTACGCTATCTTTAAGGACAGGCATATCTAAATTCATTCCTATCCAATCCATATATACCTCACAAATATGTCCTCCCTGAGCCTTTACAAGTTCAATAAATTTATCATAAGCTTTTCTCGATACGATAGCATTTTCAATTCTTAATTTATTTTCATCAATATCATCGCCACAACCAGCCATTTTTACCATATAAGCTGCAATTTCAAAAACTACATCCTTTAAATCTTTTAGATATTCAGATTTTAATGTAGTTTCATCAGAAAGTAAAAATGAAATAACTTCCTTAATTTCAAGTGCATTACCAACATTTCTTCCTAAAGGTTGGTCCATGTTAGTAACAATTGCCTTAGTTTCACGTCCAGCCATATTTCCAATATCAACTAACGTATGGGCAAGTTTTCTTGCATCATCAAGATTTTTCATAAAAGCACCACTACCAACTGTAACGTCAATAAGTATCTTATCAGCACCAAGAGCTAGTTTTTTACTCATAATCGAAGATGCTATAAGGTCAATTGATTCAACTGTAGCCGTTGTATCTCTTAAAGCATATAGCTTTTTATCAGCAATTGCCACCTCTGAACTTTGACTAATTAAACACTCGCCAATTGTCTGAACTTGATGACAAGCTTGTTCAAGCGATAAATTAATATTATATCCTTTTATAGCCTCAAGTTTATCAGCAGTTCCACCAGTAAATCCAAGCCCTCTTCCAGACATTTTAAAGACATCTACCCCAAGGGCCGCAACAATTGGAAGGACAATCAAGGTAACCTTATCTCCCACACCACCAGTAGAGTGCTTATCTACAATATATTTACCAGGAGTTTTTATATCTGACAAATCAAGAATTTTAGCGGACTTTGACATAGCATCAGTCAAATATAGCAGTTCATTTTTAGTAAGCTTATTCAAAAAAATAGCCATAAGAAGAGCTGACACCTGATAATCAGGAATTCTATCGGCACAATATTCTCTAATAAAAAAATTAATTTCATCCTTAGTTAACTCATAATTATCTCTTTTCTTTTCAATAATATCATACATTCTCATAACAACACATCACCCTATCCCTACTTCGATATATCAAAAATCTACCAACAATATATCATTCACCACATGTAATACAACGTATTATACAATATATCACACCTCATATTATACCACATATTATACAACACAACATATCATAACTCATATCATAACTCATTTTGCACACTTTTTCAACCCCAACTCCAAAATTCCCGAGTTAGTTTTGTAAAAAAGTACATAAATAGATTTTTTATATCATATCGACAAAACTAGACAATAATTATTACTATTTTTTCCTTGATTTCAAACTCAAAAAGTGATATACTAAATAAAATTTCACTGTGGGGTACACAGGTTGAGCGTTCTAACTACACTTTTTAGTGACTATCTACGAATTTAGTAGTACCTATTTTTTTCTTTTGAGATAGGAGTTATACATACTAAAATGCCAGAAATTCTAACTCAAGTTTTATTTATTTTTATCAAAAGAAATTTAAAATATTATATTCATGAGCTATTCATTTTTATCTTTTTGCATAGCTATTTTTTTCATGCATTTTTTCTAATTACGCAATCTTTTTCAATTAATTTTTACAAAACTAACTCCGAGGCATAGAATGTAAATTTTGTAATATACTGGAATATGTGGGGTGATTTTTTTGTGTGGTTTTTGTGGATTTATGAATAAGTCAGATTTGGTGCAAAATGATAAAATTATTTGTTCAATGGTGAATAGAATTAAGAAGCGTGGGCCAAATGCTCAAAATGTTTATATAGATGAAAATGTTGCTTTTGGGCATGCTAGACTTAGTATTATTGATGTTAAAAATGGTAATCAACCAATGATTAAAGATTTTAACAATAATAAATATGTAATTATTTATAATGGAGAACTTTATAATACAAAAGAGTTAAGAGATGATCTTATTTCTAAGGGATATACATTTTCAACTTCTTGTGATACTGAAGTTGTCCTTAATTCATATATACATTATGGTGATGATTGTGTAAATTTATTAAATGGTATTTTTGCCTTTGCTATATACGATAAATTTAATAAAAACATATTTTTAGCTAGGGATAGACTTGGAATAAAACCTTTATTTTATACTATTACAAACAAGGGTACATTTATATTTTCGTCTGAAATAAAAGGTTTACTAGAACATCCTGGAGTAGATGCTATTATTGATAAGGAATGTATTATGGAATTGTTTGGACTTGGTCCTGCACATACACCTGGTCGAACTTTCTTTAAAAATATTTATGAAATTAAAGCTGGATTTTTGGCAAATTACTCATTAAAGTACGGCCTTGTAAAAAAAATGTATTGGGATCTAAAAACTAAAGAAAATACTGATACAACAAAAGATGCCATAGAGCAAATACATAATCTTTTATGCGATGCAACTAAGAGGCAGCTTGTTTCTGATGTGGGTATATGTTCCATGCTTTCTGGTGGATTAGATTCTAGTATTCTTACTAAAATTGCTCATGATGAAATTAAAGATATTAACACTTTTTCAATTGATTTTAAGGATAATGATAAAAACTTTACTGCTAATTCATACCAGACGACAAAAGATAGTGACTTTGTAAAAATAATGAAAGATTTTTTACAAACAAATCATAACACAATAAAAATTGATAATACTGAACTTTTTGAGTTACTTGAGAATTCAATGATTGCGCGTGATATGCCAGGTATGGCGGATATTGATAGTTCAATGTTTGCCTTTTGCAAACACATAAATCAGCATGGGTTTAAGGTATGTTTATCTGGTGAATGTTCCGACGAAATTTTTGGTGGCTATCCTTGGTTTTATAAAAAGCACTTGATTGATAACGAAGGTTTTCCTTGGGCACTTTCTGAAAATTTGAGAAGTAATTTAATTAAACCTGGTATTTTAAAAGAAAATATGCTTAAAGATTATATATATAATAGCAAAAGAAATACTTTAAAAAGCATAGAAGTGCTTGATAAGAATGATGATTTTGAAAACACATTTAGAAATATAAACTATCTTACTGTTAAATGGTTTATGAATACATTAGTAGAACGTACAGATAGGATGTCTATGGCAAATTCATTAGAAGTTAGGGTCCCTTTTGCGGATCATAGAATATTTGAATATGTATATAATTTACCTGCTAAAATGAAGCTGGGACTTTACGAAAATAACATTCCTATTGAAAAATTTTTGCTTAGAAAAGCCTTTGAAAATGAACTTCCTAGTGAAATAGTATACAGAAAAAAATCCCCTTTCCCTAAGACGTATGATCCTGTATATCTAAAACTGGTTGAAGATAAAATGTCTGAAATTATAGAAAATAAAAATTCTAAAATAAATAATTTAATAAATTTAAATTTTGTTAAGGATATAATTGCTATACATGGTGAAAATTTAACTGAAAACTTATTTGGCCAATTAATGACATATCCTCAAACTTTGGCTTATCTTATTCAAATTGAAATGTGGCTTAACAAATATAACCCAAGAATTGAAATATAATTAAAAAATTTGATCTAAAATGTTCTATTTTTTTATTTAGTTCATTTTAGATTATTTTTTACAAAACTAACTCTGTGGGAGAATATTTTTTTGTGTTTTGCACATTATATTTGTATATTTTAAGGAGTGAATTATGAATACTAAGGAAAATCATGTGGCTTTTATAATGTGGATAATTATTATTTTAGTTGTGGTTGCTGCTGTAATTTTAATTTTAACATCTAATGCTAATTTATTTAGTAATGAAAATAATAATCCGAGTGAACAAGCTAAGAATTTAAATGATAATAATGTAAATGAAAATAATAATAGTAACAACAATAATAGCGATAAGAGCGAACAATCAAATGATAATACCAATGATAAGCCTACCACAGCTGTAGCCAAAGAGGAAAAGGAAACAGCACCTCAAACACCAACTGAGGTGCAAATTGCAACGTATACCACTACTTTATATGACAAGGAACAAACTAGAATAGATAATATTAATCTTGCTATTTCTAAGTTAAATGGGGTTATAATTGAAAACGGAGCTGAATTTTCTTTTAATAATACAATAGGTCCTATGAATGAAGGTAATGGTTTTAAAAAAGCAACTGGATTTGATAGTAATGGAAAGAAAATAAAAATATCTGGTGGAGGAATATGTCAAATAAGTAGTACGCTTTACAATTGTGCATTGATTGCAGGATTTAATATTACAGAAAGGCATCCTCATAGTAGACGTGTATATTACGTTCCAAAAGATAAAGATGCAACTATCCTTTATGGTAGCTTAGATTTAAAATTTGTAAACAACTCTGGTTCTAAAGTAAAAATTGATGCTTCAGCTACAAAATCCACTGTAACAATAACTTTAGTAAAAATAAAATAAAGGTACATGTACGTATTGTACCTGTGCCTTTATTTATTTATTTGCATCTATAAAGATTTTTTCATATGGCTTCACATATCCAAGAGATTCTCTTGCAACATTTTCTATATACTCATCTGATTTAGTATTACCTTTTTGATTATTATAGTAATTAACTAGTTCTCTTTTGTTTTCTATATCCGCAGTATACATTTCAATTTCTGAGTCATATTTATTTATTTGAACCTGTTGTTCTATAAATGTATAGACAAAATATATAGAAAAAGCAAATAAAACAATCATTACAGGCCTTATTTTCTTTTTCTTATTTATTTTATTATTAATATTTTCTCTTTTTTTCATAAATCTAAACCTCTTTTGTCTTTTTTCTTAATGGTTTTACTTTAAATACGCTCTTAAAAAACTTACATATACAAGATATCACATATAAAAACTTTTTGCAACATTTTTTTATTATTTTCTTAGTTTTTTTAGCAAATTTTAATATAATTTGTAAAATTAAAATTAAAGGTAAAAATATTGTAGAAATAATTTCTCTAAACATATTAAAAAACAATATGTAAAGTTTCATCAAATATTTACTTATTGTAGTAAAATATACACTACAGCCAATTAAAATTCCTAAAAAAACATATAGTCTTATTTGAGAGTCTAGTAATTTTATAATACTAAAAATAATTACCATAGTAACTATAATAAAATATATACTATCTTGTATCATTACTGTAAGAGTACTTACTTTTTTTATTTTTCTATATGCTCTGAAAAAATCAAATATACTTGCAATAAGTACTCCTATTAAAACAAATTCTATAAAGTCAATAACTTGATTTGAAACATACATACTTTCTCTCTTTCTTATTTAAATAATTTATTCATAAACCCAGTCTTTTTTGCATTATTTATATCACTATATGCAACTGCTATTATTTTACCTTCTATTATAAGCTCATTATTTTCTAAGTTTAATTTATTCATTTTTAAATCATCACCTTTAATGGTAAGAATGCCAAGATCAGTTTGTGCTATAACTAGTTCATCATCAAAACTATGTATATCGATTACACCTGTGACTGATACCTTTTCCCTATTTTCCATTATAATATTTTGATTTGTTAATACTTTATCTGTTTTGTTCATTTTAAAATCTTCCATAATCCCACTCCTTATTTTAATTTCGGATTTTACATCTATAATATATATATTCATTAAAATTTCTTTTATTACAAATTTGTCCACATAGAAAAAGATATAGCACATGCTATACCTTTTTACCTCATATCTTTTAAATCATTTATAAAATCTCTAATATTTGCAGCTTTCTCAAACTCATAGTTTTTAGCAAAAGATAGCATTTCTTCAGTTAGCCTATCTATTGCTTCTTGTATACTTTCTCCCTTTTTAATTTCAATATTATCTTCTGATTTTTCACCTTCATCATAAGTTGCTTTTACGCTATCTCTTACTTCTTTTTTTATTGTTTTAGGAACAATTCCATGTTTCTCATTATATTCCATTTGAATTTTTCTTCTTCTATTTGTTTCTTTTATAGCTATTTCCATTGAATCTGTAAGCTCATCAGCATACATTATTACTTTTCCATTTGCATTTCTGGCTGCTCTTCCTATAGTTTGAATAAGTGAACGTTCGCTTCTTAAAAATCCCTCTTTATCTGCATCAAGTATTGCAACTAATGACACTTCTGGAATATCAAGTCCTTCTCTTAATAAATTAATTCCTACTAATACATCAAATTTACCAAGTCTTAAATCTCTTATTATTTCAAGTCTATCTAATGCTTCTATATCTGAATGCATATACCTTACTTTAATATTTTTCTTATCTAAGTACATTGTAAGTTCTTCTGCCATTTTTTTAGTTAGTGTTGTAATAAGTACACGCTCTTTTTTAGCTATTACTTCGTTTATATTATTAATCAAATCTTCTATTTGTCCATCTATTGGTTTTACAATAATATTTGGATCTAAAAGTCCCGTAGGTCTTATAATTTGTTCTGCTATATCACAAGAATGTTCTTTTTCATATTCTGCAGGCGTTGCACTTACAAATATTTTTTGTTTTGCCTTCTTTTCCCACTCATCAAATTTTAGAGGCCTATTATCAAGTGCTGAAGGTAGTCTAAATCCATTTTCTATAAGTGCCTCTTTACGTGCTCTGTCTCCATTATACATTCCTCTTATTTGAGGTATTGTAACATGAGATTCATCTATTACAACTAAAAAATCGTCGCCTAAATAATCAAATAAGGTATAGGGTGTGCTTCCAAGCTCTCTTCCACTCATATATACAGAATAATTTTCTATTCCTTGACAAAATCCCGTTTCTCTTAACATTTCAATATCAAAGTTAGTCCTTTGTTCAAGTCTATATGCTTCTACTACTTTTCCATTATCTCTAAAATACTTTAGTCTTTCTTCAAGTTCTTTTTTTATTTTTACTATTGCATCTTCTATTTTATCTTCAGGTATAACATAGTGAGATTTTGGATATATGAACTCATGCATTGATGTTGATTTAACTTTTCCTGTTATTGGATCAACCAAGCATACTCTATCTATTTCATCTCCAAAGAACTCTAGTCTTACTATTTCATCAGATTTGTCTGCTGGGAATATATCTACTATATCACCTTTTACTCTAAATTTTCCTCTAGTAAAGTCTATATCATTTCTTTCATATTGGATATCAACTAGCCTTTTTAATACTTCATCTCTTGATTTTTTCATTCCTGGTCTTACTGAAAGTACTAAACTTGAATAATCCTCTGGAGAGCCTAATGAATAAATTGATGATACGCTTGATACTATTATTACATCTTTTCTTTCAAAAAGTGCTGCTGTTGCACTGTGTCTTAATTTATCAATTTCGTCATTTATACTACTGTCTTTTTCTATATATGTGTCTGTTGATGCAATATATGCTTCTGGTTGATAGTAGTCATAGTATGATATAAAATATTCAACTGCATTTTCTGGAAATAATTCTTTAAATTCACTGTAAAGTTGTCCTGCAAGTGTTTTATTATGTGCCATTATTATTGTAGGCTTATTTACCTGTTCTATTACATTTGCAATGGTAAAAGTCTTTCCAGAACCTGTCACTCCAAGTAGAGTCTGCCCTTTATCTCCTCTTTTTACACCATCTACTAATTTTTTTATTGCCTCTGGTTGATCACCAGTAGGTTTATATTTTGAATGAAGTTTAAACATATATGTTCCTCCAAATTTCTATATTCCAAAAATATTTGCTTTAAGTATCATCTTTGTAATTTTACTTTTTTCTTCAAATTTTATTTTCCAGGTACTCCCAAGTATAGAACGTCCTTTAATATATTCTTCTGCTGGTTTACCTAAAACTCTACATAATTTCTTTTGAAGTTTTATATCATTAGTATATACCACAATTAATTCTTCTTTATATAATACATTTATTGTTGTTTCTGTTTCACCTTTATTTGCTTCTTTATATATTTTCTTTTCCATTTTTTTCCCTCAAAACTAAATTTTACACGTATATTATACAATGAAAACACGTGTTTGTAAACCTTTTATACCTTAAAATATGCTAAAAAGCGATGATTTAAGTTTCACCGCTTTTTATTTTTAATCTTTAATATAATAGTGTTTTATAGGTTTTAAGTTATCATCTAATTCATAGCAAATAGGATTTCCTGTTTGTAATTCAAGTTTTATAATATCCTCATCACTAATATTATCTAAATATTTTATAAGTCCCCTAAGACTATTTCCATGTGCTGCAATAATTATTTTTCTTCCATTTTCTAATTCTGGTTTTATATCTGAGTTCCAATACTCTACAACTCTTTTTATTGTATCTAGTAAATTCTCTGTTTTAGGTAGTTCTTCTTCTGAAAGTCCATTATATTTTGGATCATTACCAGGATACCTTTTATCTGATTTATCTAGTTCTGGAGGTCTTACGTCTGTACTTCTTCTCCATAAAAGTACTTGTTTTTCACCATATTTTTCTTTAGTTTCCTCTTTATTTAATCCTTGTAAAGCTCCGTAATGTCTTTCATTTAATTTCCAACTTCTTTTTATTTCAATATTTTCTTCATTCATTTCTTTTAATATATATCGTAAAGTATCCTCTGCTCTTTTTAAAACAGATGTAAATGCTAAATCAAATAAAAATCCCTTTTCCTTTAATACCTTACCAGCTTCTTTAGCCTCAGCTATTCCCTTAGGTGATAATTCCACATCTGTCCATCCAGTAAATTTATTTTCAAGATTCCACATACTTTGACCGTGTCTTACTAACACTAATTTTATCATATCAAATTCCTCCTTTTATCCTAATGCTACATCAAGAATCATCATTAATACAAATCCCACAGCGACTCCAATTGTAGCTATATTTGAGTGATTACCTGCCTGTGATTCAGGTATTAATTCTTCAACTACAACATATATCATAGCTCCTGCAGCAAAAGCTAATAAATATGGCAATACTGGAACAATTATACTAGTAAGTAAAATTGTAATAATAGCTCCTATGGGCTCTACTATACCAGATAGAGTTCCATACAAAAATGCTTTAGATTTTGACATACCTTCACTCTTAAGCGGCATAGAAATAATTGCACCTTCTGGAAAATTTTGAATTGCAATTCCTATAGCAAGGGCAAAAGCTCCTGCCATAGTAATTCCTGCATTTGACATCATAGCACCTGCAAAAGTTACACCTACTGCCATTCCTTCTGGTATGTTATGAAGGGTTACTGCAAAAACAAGCATAGTAGTCTTTTTAAGTTTTGTTTTTATTCCTTCAGGTTTATCACTTTCTAAATGTAGATGTGGTACTAAGCTATCTAGCGCCAACAAGAAAAGAATTCCAAGTAAAAATCCAATTGAAGCAGGAAGCCATGAAATGCCTCCCTGTTCCTTTGTCATATTTATTGCAGGAATTAAAAGTGACCATACAGACGCAGCTATCATAACACCAGATGCAAAACCTAAAAGCACTTTTTCTAATTTATTATTCATTTTATTTTTCATTAAAAATACAGTCATACTTCCAAGTGTTGTTCCAAGAAATGGAATTAATAATCCCCAAAACAAATTCATATATACTTATCCCCCTTTTAATATTTTTTAATTATTCATTTGCTTTTAAACTTGTTACCATATCGATGCTTTTTACTTTAGTTGCTAAAATTTTATTTACAAAATATGAAACTATAAATGTTCCCAAAGTTGCATATATGTATGATAGTATTTTTATTTTTGCACTAAAATCATAACTATTACCAAGCGCTGCTTTAAAGATATAATCTACCATCATATAGCCTAATGGAAGTCCTATTATTATAGCAACAATTGTTATCCAAATATTTTGCATTACAAATATCTTCTTTATTTTTTTATCATCAAAGCCTAATACTTTTAAAGTCGCAAATTGATATCCTTTTTCACTATATGAAAGTATACCAAGGTTATATATTATTACAAACCCAAGAATTACAGATACAACAATTAAAATAACTACCATCATTTTTACTGTTTTTAACATGCTCTGCATTCCTTCTTTTAAATTTGAAATACTTTGAATTACTTTTACACCATCTAATTTTTGAATATTACTAAGATCTAAATTTGTATATATTGAATCTGCTCTATATTTTATTCTTAAAAAATCTGCATAACTTTTTGAAATATTTAAACTTTGACTTTGTGGATCCCTATTAAGTCCTATAATTTTTGTTGTATACCAATCATCATTTCCAAATATATGCCATGTTATACTATCTCCTACATTTAATCCAAGTGCTTTTGATAATTTTTCTGTAATAAATACACCATTATCACCAATATCAATAAACTGCCTGTTATGTCCTGTATATTTTAAATAATCTTTTGCATCATTAATAGTAACTGTATTTGTTTCCTTAGTTCCATCTTTTTTCTTTATTTCTATTCCCAATGTTTCACTTGTTGCATTACCATATTTTTCTGTTAAATTATTAAATTCTTCATCTGTGTAATCATTATCAAGAGAAAGTTTATAACTAAAATTATACAACTTATCAAATTGCCAATCTAAATATGAATTCATTGTATCAAGCATTCCAAAGGCACAAACTATAAGCATAGTGCAACCAATAATTCCAACCACACCCATGATTGTTCTTCCTTTGTTTCTTGTAATATCTCTTAAATTCCATCTTACTGAAAGTGATGAATTTTTAAATATACCTTTGGTTGTTATATTAAACCTTCTTTGTTTTACTTTTGGAATTTCTAATCTTAAAGCTTCACTTGCAGGTTCTTTTAATACTTTTCTACAAGATAAATATGTTACGAAACTTATTATAACAACAACGGCCAATGCTAATATATATACAGCTGGTACTAACGCTGTATTATATACTGGTACTTCAAAAAATTCCATTTCCTGTTCTAAGAAAAATCTACCAAGCACAAAATTTCCTACTAATACACCTATTATACTTGCCAAAATACTTATATACATTCCATAGCTTACATAATGAAATACTATTTTTCTATTTTTAAAGCCTAAAGCTTTGAGTGTACCAATCTGAGTCCTTTGTTTTTTTACAAATCTATGCATTGTTGTTACTACAGATAAAATTGCAATTAACAAAAATAACATTGTAAATACAAATGAATATGTACTGCCTTCTTCTATTTCTGAATTGTACGCTTCATAAGATGCACTTGAATTTCTATCAGTTACTGCAATTGCTGCTTCTATATCATTTTCCAACTTAGCCTTTGTATCATTTATTTTATCTAAGTTATCAACATCAACTAATATATTGTTAAATATGTAATAGTCTTCTATATTAAAATTAGGTATAAATCGGTTTATCATATCATCTGATATATTACTTACGCTAACCCCTACACTTTTACTTATATTTTCTTTTACTTGGTCATATATATACTCTTTTGGAAACTCATTTATAGATAAATATACGTATCCATAATCTTTATGTGTTGGAAATATCTCAGATTCATTTTTTATACTATATACATGATCTGGTGTATTTATAAGTCCTATTATTTTTTCTTTTATATCATATTTCTGGTATGTAAGTGTGATTTCATCTCCAACTTTAAGCCCTAGATTTTCAGCAAGGTAACTATCTACCCATACCCCATTTTTATCTTTACTAAAATTCTCACCATCTACAACATACATTTTTGATATGCTATTTTCTTCTATAAAATTTGTTTCAAGAGATACATTATCAAAATCTTTCAGTGAGGTCGTTAATGTAAGGACCCTATTTGCATCTTTTACATTTTCCGTATTTTTTACTTTACTTAAGTCATAAGTCTTAAAGTTTTCTCCAGTAAGCCACAAATCCTGTAAATTATTTTCTTCATAATATGTATCTGCACTTTTTTGCATTCCGTCCATATAGCTATGAACACCTGCAAAAACAAATACTCCTAAAAATATCATTAGAAAAATGGTTATAAATTGTGACTTGTTTTTCATTATATCCCTAAAAGCTTTTTTTCTTAACATTACCATTTCACCTCATCAATCTTTTTAGGTTCATTGTTTTTTTCTACACTCTCAATCTTTCCATTTTTTACTCTAATTATAGTATCAGCAATTTCTGCAAGTAATGCATTATGAGTTACTATCACAACAGTATTAGCTCCGTTATTTCTATCACATTGTTTCTTTAAAAGTTTTAAAACTTCAACACCTGTCTTAGAATCTAATGCTCCTGTTGGTTCGTCACATAATAATAGTTTTGGATCTTTTGCAATCGCTCTTGCTATAGATACTCTTTGTTGTTCACCTCCAGATAATTGATTTGGAAATTTATTTGCGTGTTCAAGAAGTCCTACATCTTTTAAGGCTTCTTTACTATCTACAGGATTTTTTACTATTTCTTTTACAACATCTACATTTTCTTCAACAGTAAGAGTTGGTAATATGTTATAGAACTGAAATATAAATCCTATATTTTCTGCTCTAAAATTTGTTAATTTCTTTTCATCATAATCTGAAATTCTTTCATCTCCTACTTCTATTACTCCTGATGTTGGTGTATCCATTCCACCAATTAAATTAAGAAGTGTTGATTTACCTGCTCCAGATGGTCCAAGTACAACTACAAATTCTCCTTCATTTAATTCAAGGTCAACATTGTCTAGTGCTTTATATTCTTTTTCACCAGTTTTATATACTTTACTTACATTTTTTATTTTAATTATTTTTTTCATTTTTCCTTTCCTTTCTAACATGAAATTAATTTCATATTTTTATACTAATATATTATACTATACTAGAAAAAATGTCAAGAAAATATGAAATGTTTTTCATATTTATTGACAATTATTATAAATTAATATATAATACTAAAAAAAGGAGAAAAAATATGCAAAATAGTGAAATAAGACAACCTGTCCAAAAACGTTCAATTGAAAAAAAGGAAAAAATAATAAAAGCAGGGTTTGACCTTATTTGTAAAGATGGCTACCACAATACAAATACTGCAAAAATCGCAAAAGAAGCTGGAGTATCTACTGGTATTGTATATCAATATTTTAAAGACAAACATGATATATTAATTGAAGGAATTAAACTATATTCTAACTCAATATTCTTCCCTATGTTATCCATACCAGACACATTCTTTAAAAAAGCTGATTTAACACATATACTAAAAAAAATGATAAATGCTTTTGTAAAAAACCATAAATTATCAAAAAAAGCCCACGAAGAAATAGTTGCAATGCAGCACTCTGATCCTGAAATTGCAAAACTTTTCTATGAATATGAGATTATGACAACAGAGAAAATAACTAATTTATTACTAAAAAATGATATAAATACAGAAAATTTAAAAGAAAAAGTTCATATAATGATTCACTTAATAGACGATCTTTGTCATGAAATTGTATACCATAAACACAAAGAAATGGACTATGATAAAATGACAGATATAGTTATTGAGTGTATAATAAAAATAATACAGTAGAAAAATTACTACTGTATTATTTTTAATTAATTTTTACTTTACTTTTATTTTTGTGTAAATTATCACAGAAAATTTATTTCCATTTAAAGCACAATGTTCTTCACCTATTTTGCATAAATTAAATTTATTAAGCCAGAATTTAGAAAGAGCATCAAAGCAAACCAAAGAATCTGAAATTAACGAATACGTTTCAATGTATTCATCATGTCTATGACTATAAATTTTCGAATTAGGCTCCATAATTAAAGCTCCTGTTTCATAGTCATCATTTCTGATGTTCCCTTCAAAGGAAATTTTTAAAATTTTACCATTGGAAATCTCTGATGAAAGGAATTCCATTTTTTCAGGTTTAATACCAATAAGAAACAAAGTTTCTTTCATTTGAATATCAAGATTATTTAAAAAAGTGGTTGTGTCATTCATTATACTGTCTCCTTTTAATTTTTTAGATATCAATCTTTAAATTATTATTGATATATAATATTATTTAGCAATAATATTGTACCATATAATTTGGCTTTTGTAAAGAATTATGAAAACTATATACACATAAAAAATAGCAGATGGACTAATTTCCATCTGCTATTTTATTATAAATTATGTTCTTTTTTTGTTTTAACAACTTTCATAGTAGTAAATCCTACAATACTAAATCCAGCTACCATTAATACTATTAACATATCTAGACTTAAACTTCCACCAGTTACTGGTAATGTTTTTGCTTCATTATACACAGTTGCTTCAAATATTTCTCCATTATCAGATAATTTAAATGATTTTTCTTTGCTATCAACTATATATTTATCTGGTGCAGATATTTCTCTGTAATAATATTTACCTACTATTAAATCTTGTTTTTCTGCAATACCATCTTTGTTTGTTACTATTGTATCAACAACATTTTTGTTTTCATCTAGTATTTCAAATGTTACTCCTTCTATTGGAGTTTTTGTTCCTTTTTCAAGTTTGATTATTTTTAAAGCCCCTTTTGCTCTATTATTTACAACAGTTTTTTCAATTTTAGTTTCTTTAGATGTTACTGCAAATTCATATTCATTTTCATCAATAACATAACCTTTTGGAACGCTTACTTCTTTGTATGTGTAAGTTCCTATTTGTAAATCTTTAGAAGTTGCTTTACCATTTTCATCTGTTGTTATAGTGTCTACTTTATTTTTGTTTGCATCATAAATTTCGAATTTTACTCCTTTGATTGGTGTATTATTATCGTCAACTTTTATAACATTTAGGTTACCTGTTATTCTTTTATTGATAACTTCTCTTTTTACTACTTCGTTTTGTTTATTTATTTGGATTTCAAAGATTTCATCATCTTTTACATATCCATCTGGTACTTCTATTTCTTGATAGTAATATGTTCCTTTATCTAGTTTTTTTGTTGTTGCATATCCACTTTTATCTGTTGTTAATGTTTCTATTACTGTTTTTTTGTCACTTGCTAAGATGTTAAATTTTACCCCTTCTATTGCTACTCTACTATCATCTAATTTTGTTATTTCTAGTGTTCCTCTTATTTTTTTGTTTGTTACTGTTACTTTTGCTATTTTATTTTCTTCTGTTATTTTAAATTCTTTCATTGTGCTATCTACTATATATCCGTCTGGCGCACTTATTTCTTTGTAATAGTATGTTCCATTTGCCATATTATCTATTTTTAATACTGCTTTTCCATCTTTTCCTGTTGTTATTTTTCCTATTACTTCTTTATTACTGTTATATACTTCAAATGTTACTCCTTCTATTTTTTCTTTTGTATCTTCATCTATTTTTGTTATTTCTAGTCCGCCTATTATTTTTTCATTTACTGCTTTTATTCTTGCTGTTTCTCCTGTTTTTACTGTTACTGTTTTTGTTTCTGCCTTTAATATATATCCTTCTGGTGCACTTATTTCTGTTACTGTATATTTTCCTACTGGTAGTCCTTTTATTGTTATTTTTCCTTCTTTATTTGTTTTTTGTTTTGCTACTTCTTTTCCACTTTCGTCTACTACTTTAAATTCTGCTCCCTCTACACTTGCTCCATTTTGGTCTACTTTTACTATTTCTATATTTCCTTCTCTTTTTTCCCATGTAAATTGTTTACTTGCCTCTATTGTTTTTTGTTCGAAATCTAAAAATACAAAGTTTTGCATTGAACTTCCTGCTCCGTATAATACTGCTACTTTTTCATTTGCTACTGCTGTTACTTTTAATGTTACATTCTTTGGTGCTGCTGTTTTACTTACTAGTACATATACTTCTTCTCCTGCATTATATTCATTTCTTATGTGATTATCTTTATCTACTACATATGATCCTTCTGGTGCATTTACTAGACTTGTTTTAAATGTTGTATATTTATATCCTTCTACATTTACCTTAAATGGTCCTATTTTATTCATTTCTACATAGCTATCATAGTCTACTTTTCCACCACTTACGCTTATTGTTGGATTATACGTTCCACTTGCTAATATCTTTGCTGCTACTTGTTTTGCATTATTTACTACATTTTCATACCCTGCCGCTGGTTGTATTTTATTTAAGTCAAAGGCATTTCCTTTTGTATATGATGTTCCATTTACTGTTTGCCATACTGCCATTTGTGTTCCTAAATATGCCGCATCTATATTTACTGCTCCTAGTTGTGCTACTGATTTATTTGGGTATCCATTTGCCATTACTGCAACTAGTTTATTTGATCTTACTGTTTTTAAATATGTTAATGATGCCCCTGATGCTGGTGCTTTATATCCATAATCTATACAGTATGATTGATTTCCTCCCACTGTTGAGATTCCATATTGTGTATATCTATTTAAATTATTATCAAACATTGCTGCTGGATATCCTGCATTTCTATATGTTAAATTTTCTCTTCCTGCGTTTACAAAAAATGGATTTAAGTCGGCTATCATAAGCGCAAATAATCCTAGAATTACAAATATTTTACTTCTTAAATTCTTCATTTTTTTCATCTTCTTTTCCTCCTACTTTTTTTCATATATATTAGATCGTTTACTTCTTTATTACTACAATTCTATTATACCACTTTTATTACACTTTGTCAATATTATGTAATCTTTTGAATGACAAGTCGCATATTTTTAAAGCAAAAAATAATGGATAAGTTATACCTTACCCATTATTTTATAATTAATTTTGTTCTTTTTTTGCTTTAACAACTTTCATTGTAGTAAATCCTGCTACACTAAGTCCTGCAACTATTAGTACTATTAACATATCTAAACTTAAGCTTCCACCAGTTACTGGTAATGTTTTTGCTTCATTATATACAGTTGCTTCAAATATTTCTCCATTTTCACCAAGTGTAAATGATTTTTCTTTGCTATCAACTATATATTTATCCGGTGCAGATACTTCTCTGTAATAATATTTTCCAAGTACTAAATCTTTACTTCTTGCAATACCATCTTTATCTGTAACAATTGTATCTATAACATTTTTGTTTGCATCTAAAACTTCAAATGTTACTCCTTCGATAGGTGTTTTTGTTGTTTTATCAAGTTTTACGATTTTTAAAGATGCTGCTGATCTCTTATTCTCTACAGTTTTTAATACTTGAGTATTTTTAGCTGTAACTTCAAATTCGTATTCGTTTGAATCCATTACATATTCTTTTGGTGCACTTACTTCTTTATAGTAGTATTTACCTATTAGTAAATCTTTAGATGTAGCTTTACCATTAGAATCTGTTGTTATTGTATCTACTTTTTTATGGTTAGAATCTAATATATCAAATTTTACACCTTTTATTGGATTATTACTATCATCTACTTTTGTAATTTCTATATATCCTCTAACTCTTTCATTTTTAACAGTCTTTTTAATAATTTGGTTTACATTTTTTACTTCAAATTTATATACACTAGTATCCATAATATATTCTTCCGGTGCACTTATTTCTTGATATGTATATATTCCTTTTACTAATGGTTCATTTGAAACTGCTATACCATTTTTGTCAGTTTTAATAGTATCAACTAATTTTCCTTGTTCATCTTTAATTTCAAATACAACACCTTCAACAGGTTGTTTTGCATCATCAACTTTTGTAATTTTAATTGTACCAGTTATTTTTTTGTTTGTTACTGTTTCTTTTATAACCTCATTATTAGTATTGATTTTAAATTTAATTTTTTTGTTGTTAAATTCATAGAAAGCTGGTGCTTCTATTTCTTGATAATAATATGTTCCTTTTACTAAGTCTTTTACTTCAGCTTTACCATTCTTATCAGTAGTAACTGTTGTTACTACTTTACCTTTAGAATTTAGTATATTAAATTTAACACCTTCAATTGGAACTTTAGAATCTTCATCAATTTTTAAGATTTCAAGACTTCCTTTTACTCTGTAATTGATAACTTCTCTTTTTACGACTTCATTTAATTCATTAATTTGAAATTCAAAGATTTCATCATCTTTTACATATCCATCTGGTACTTCTACTTCTTGATAGTAATATGTTCCTTTATCCAATTTTTTAGTTTCAGCATAACCAGTTTTATCTGTAGTTAAAGTTTCTATTACTGTCTTTTTATCGTTTGCTAGGATATTAAATTTTACTCCTTTAATTCCAACTCTAGTATCATCTAATTTTGTAATTTCAAGTTTACCAGTTATTTTTTTATTGATAACTTCTCTTTTTACTACTTCGTTTTGTTTATTTATTTGAAATTCAAAGATTTCATCATCTTTTACATATCCATCTGGTACTTCTATTTCTTGATAGTAATATGTTCCTTTATCTAGTTTTTTTGTTGTTGCATATCCACTTTTATCTGTTGTTAATGTTTCTATTACTGTTTTTTTGTCACTTGCTAAGATGTTAAATTTTACCCCTTCTATTGCTACTCTACTATCATCTAATTTTGTTATTTCTAGTGTTCCTCTTATTTTTTTGTTTGTTACTGTTACTTTTGCTATTTTATTTTCTTCTGTTATTTTAAATTCTTTCATTGTGCTATCTACTATATATCCGTCTGGCGCACTTATTTCTTTGTAATAGTATGTTCCATTTGCCATATTATCTATTTTTAATACTGCTTTTCCATCTTTTCCTGTTGTTATTTTTCCTATTACTTCTTTATTACTGTTATATACTTCAAATGTTACTCCTTCTATTTTTTCTTTTGTATCTTCATCTATTTTTGTTATTTCTAGTCCGCCTATTATTTTTTCATTTACTGCTTTTATTCTTGCTGTTTCTCCTGTTTTTACTGTTACTGTTTTTGTTTCTGCCTTTAATATATATCCTTCTGGTGCACTTATTTCTGTTACTGTATATTTTCCTACTGGTAGTCCTTTTATTGTTATTTTTCCTTCTTTATTTGTTTTTTGTTTTGCTACTTCTTTTCCACTTTCGTCTACTACTTTAAATTCTGCTCCCTCTACACTTGCTCCATTTTGGTCTACTTTTACTATTTCTATATTTCCTTCTCTTTTTTCCCATGTAAATTGTTTACTTGCCTCTATTGTTTTTTGTTCGAAATCTAAAAATACAAAGTTTTGCATTGAACTTCCTGCTCCGTATAATACTGCTACTTTTTCATTTGCTACTGCTGTTACTTTTAATGTTACATTCTTTGGTGCTGCTGTTTTACTTACTAGTACATATACTTCTTCTCCTGCATTATATTCATTTCTTATGTGATTATCTTTATCTACTACATATGATCCTTCTGGTGCATTTACTAGACTTGTTTTAAATGTTGTATATTTATATCCTTCTACATTTACCTTAAATGGTCCTATTTTATTCATTTCTACATAGCTATCATAGTCTACTTTTCCACCACTTACGCTTATTGTTGGATTATACGTTCCACTTGCTAATATCTTTGCTGCTACTTGTTTTGCATTATTTACTACATTTTCATACCCTGCCGCTGGTTGTATTTTATTTAAGTCAAAGGCATTTCCTTTTGTATATGATGTTCCATTTACTGTTTGCCATACTGCCATTTGTGTTCCTAAATATGCCGCATCTATATTTACTGCTCCTAGTTGTGCTACTGATTTATTTGGGTATCCATTTGCCATTACTGCAACTAGTTTATTTGATCTTACTGTTTTTAAATATGTTAATGATGCCCCTGATGCTGGTGCTTTATATCCATAATCTATACAGTATGATTGATTTCCTCCCACTGTTGAGATTCCATATTGTGTATATCTATTTAAATTATTATCAAACATTGCTGCTGGATATCCTGCATTTCTATATGTTAAATTTTCTCTTCCTGCGTTTACAAAAAATGGATTTAAGTCGGCTATCATAAGCGCAAATAATCCTAGAATTACAAATATTTTACTTCTTAAATTCTTCATTTTTTTCATCTTCTTTTCCTCCTACTTTTTTTCATATATATTAGATCATTTACCTCTTTATTACTACAATTTTATTATACTACTTTTATTACATTTTGTCAACATTTTTATGTAATCTATGTTCTGAAATACATTTATTGAACTAATTCACCCTTTAAAACAATTCTAGCACTTGCATTATAATTACAAGTTATAAGTGTTATTTCTCTTTTATCTGAATTATTTATAACCTCTATACTTGTTGGCGTTACAGTCTGTTTAGATGTAATTTTATAAACATATGTTGCTGTTTTTGTTGTAACTTTTACCTCGTCACCTATATTTACTTTATTTAAATTTCTAAATATTTCTGTATAAATGTTATTATGAGCCGCAACACTAAAATTACCTACTTGACCTGGCATAGCAGCTCCTTTAAACATTCCTATATAATTTTTTAATGTTTGATTATCAGTTCCTTCTTTTACAATTCCTTTTATACCTTGGGATGGAATCTGTAATACAGCAATAGAATTTCCTGTTACAGTATCATCTGTTTTTTGTGTATCACCTGATGCTGCATTTTCTGTTCCACCGGCCTCACCATTAAATTCAACATTAATCAAGGCTTGTATTTCTTTTTCTTGTTTTTTATCTCTAAACCAGTTTTTTACAAATATCGCACCCGCCGATACAACTATTATAAATAGTACTAAAATAATAATTTCTTTTTTCTTTATTTTCATATTCTCTACCTCTTTACATATGAATATATTTTAACACATATAAATAATCAAGTCAACAAAATTAAATAGTTTTTATTAAGGGATTTTTTTATATCATTATTCTTTTGTTTACATATTTTTGAAATACAATTGACATTTTGCATGTAAAATTATATAATATAGACATTATTCTACAAAATTAATCATATTTTGAGTAAAAAAATATAATCATATTAATAGGAGAGTCAAAATGAACATAAATATATTTAATATTATAATTTCGTTAATAACAATTCTAATAGCATATATTTTAATATCATTAGTTATAAAATTCTTGCTTAAAGTATTCAATAACTATGAATATAAAAACTATTATTTATTACTTCCAACATTTTTTTCTATGGGAAGTTTTAGCTTAGGTTTTTTAATATGGTATTACATTATAACTTATATATTTAATATTGATATTATAGAAGTAATTATTTCTTTTATTATAAAAGAACCATCTATACCTAACGTAATGATAGTATCTTCTTTTATCACATTATTTATTTGCTTAATACTTCAAAGTCTATCAATCTTAACAGTAAATATAGACTATAAAAAATTAACTGGAAACACTAGATTTGCTTTTAAAAAATTATTTAAAATAAGGGAAATTACAAATAAAAATTTAACACTAAAAGATGATCCAGATAAAATAAGCCCTATTACTGCATTTTTTATAAGCCTACTTACATTTTTTATCATCTGTATATTTGTTTTAATTTTGTTTTTTATAGGATATTTAATAAGCAGAAAATTAGTATAAAAATTTGAAAATCACAAGGACTTGAAACACTCTAAGTTCTTGTGATTTTTATATAAATTAATTAAGCGCCTAAGTTTTTTAGCATATCGCCAAATTTTGCATATAGTTCTTTCTTTAAAGCAGTATTTTCAGTCTTTTCCAAATATTTATCTTCTTTTAATAATTCTTTAGCTGCTTTTTGTGCATTTTCTAACACCTTAATATCTTTTAGTAAATCTGCAAGTTTAAATTCAGGTAACCCTGATTGCCTTATTCCAAAAAAATCTCCTGGACCTCTTAATTCTAAATCTTTTCTTGCTACATCAAATCCGCTATTACTTTTTTCCATTATTTTTAATCTTTCTCTTGATGTAACAGATTTATTATTTGATTTTAAAATACAATAAGATTGAAACTGTCCTCTACCAACACGACCTCTTAACTGGTGAAGTGCTGCAAGGCCAAACCTATCAGCGTTTTCAATTATCATAAGTGTTGCATTACTTACACTTATTCCAACTTCTATTACTGTAGTTGATATCAATATATTAATTTTGTTTTCTTTAAATTTTTGCATTATTTCATCTTTTTCTTTATTCTTCATCTTCCCATGAATAAATGCAACACTATAATCTTTAAAATATTCATTTTTGTATTTTTCATAAATTTTTTCTACTGACTTTAAATTTAATTCTTCATTTTCTTCAACAAGTGGACATACAACATATGCTTGTCTTCCCTCATCAATATTTTTTTTCATAAAATTAACAATTCTTTGTTCATAGCTTTCATCTACAGCATATGTTTTTACAGGTTTTCTACCTGGTGGCATTTCATCTATTACGGACAAATCAAGATCACCGTAAAGCATAATTGCAAGTGTTCTTGGAATAGGAGTTGCTGTCATAACTAATGTTTCTACAGATTTCCCTTTATTAGTTAATTTTAATCTTTGTTTTACTCCAAATCTATGTTGTTCATCAGTTATAACGAGTCCTAAATTATTAAATTCTATACCATCTTCTATTAAAGAGTGTGTCCCAATAATTATATCTATCTCTTTATTTACTAGTTTTTCACATATGATTCTTTTGTTTTTCTTCGTTGTACTTGATGTAATAATATCTGATTTAATTCCAAGTTTTTCAAAATACTTACTGAGTTCATCAAAGTGTTGATTTGCAAGAATAGTTGTAGGAGCCATCATTGCGGCTTGATATCCATTTTTAACTGCAATATACATTGAAATTGCAGCAACCATTGTTTTTCCACTACCAACATCTCCTTGTATCAATCTATTCATAACTCTATCGCTTAACATATCTCTTTCAATTTCATCTACCACTCTTTTTTGTGCATTTGTTAAAGAAAATGGTAATAATTTCAAAAATTTTGATATATCTACTTTTTTAAATTTATTTGTTTTTTTTACTAAATCTGAACTTTCCTTTACAGACATTAGTGCAAGTTCAAGTAAAAATAATTCATCAAATATAAGTCGATTACGAGCATCATTTACTGCATTAAACGTTTTTGGAAAATGAACATTTTCTGTAGCATAATTAATTTCACAAAGCCCATATTTTTTTCTAAAGTCATTGCTTAAAAATTCAGGTATGATTGGCTTTTGCTTAAATACATCGTTTTCTAATTTAAACAAATAATTTTGCGTTATGCCTGCTGTTAAAGGATATATTGGATAAAGTCCTTGAATTTTATCAATATCATTTAAATTATATATTTGAGGAGACTCCATTGAAACCATTCCGTAATTTTTTACTGCTTTACCATAAAATAAATATTTATCACCTTTATGAAGTTTAGTATTTATATACTTTTGGTTAAACCAAGTCATCTTGCACTCTCCAGTTTCATCATATACAAAAGTTGAATATATAGTAAGGTTTTTCCTTATTCTTTGTATATGGATACTATCGCTTAGTGTTCCAATAAACAAATAACTTTCTCCATCTACAAACTGTATAATATTTGAAAGTTTAGTTCTATCTTCATAATTTCTTGGATAATATTCAATTAAATCTTTTATATTGTATATTCCCATTTTATTTAAAAGTTCAGCTTTTTTAGGGCCTACACCTTTTATATACTGAATATTTTTATCAAATTCAAATTCTATATTTTGACTCATATAACCACCAATAAAATTATATCAAAAAACATTTGTTTATTCAATACCTTATTACAAGTTTAAAAAAAGACATAATAAAAGCAAGTGAAAAATTTCACTTGTTTTTATTATAGTATTACTTGTTAAGTAGATCAAAATAAAGATTAACCTTATCATCTTCCGTCAGATGATTAAACATTAATTTTATAAATTCTCTATCTACTTTAACATATCTTAAATAATCCTTAAGTCTATATACCTCAATTTTATTTAACACATATGTATCCCCAACTTCTTCCATAATATAGTTTATAATTTGATAATTATACATTTTTAAAGCCATGGATAAAAAAGTTTCATTATCTTCGGGATAGTCTTTGTTTTCGAAGCTGAATTTATGCTTTTTGGCAAGGTCCAATATGTATCTAAACATTTCATGATTGCTTTGAATTAAAGCCTTTTGATATAGAATATTTAAATCATTTATTTTACTATCAAATACATATTCATATTTATCAATGATTTTAAAAAAATTTCTAGAAATGGCAGCTTGCATAATATATATACTCTCATAAATTGAAAGCTTTCCACATTTTTTGAGTACCATTAAAAAATTCTCTTCATTTTTTTGCTTATTAGTACATATCTGATCAGCTATAGCTTTAATTCCTCCACGTATTGACTTACACATTAACATTCCTCCAAATTTTCTTTAGAATTTATATATTTTTTGCAATGTTATTATACCAAATTTATTTAATTATGTCAAACTAGTTAAAAAATATATTAAATATATAAAAATCTAGTCAGCAGTTACACTACTAAACTAGATTTTATTACATATCATCATTTGATATTATTATAAAATATTAATTAATAATAAGATTATAATTAAAAATATTAATATCAATTCTTTGAAATTTATCTTAAGAGGTATTTATAAATTAATATTAAATAGATAATTTAATACAGAATACAAAAAATTTTCACTAAATGTATTTAAAGTCATTTTTCTTATATTCTAAACATTCCATCTTAGTTTTTATTAAATTAACCATATTATAGCTCCTTTTAATGTTTTTAAATTCCAAAATGGTTTAGGTAAATTTTTAAATTCCAAAGCCTTAAACTTTCCAGGATATGCATTTTCTATTGCAAGATATGGACTGCCGTTAAACAAATTAGTTAACATTCCATCAAGTGAATTTATTTTAAATATGTTTTGGGATAATTTTTTTCTTATATCTTCATCACTCCATTTTAGTTTTTCTTCAATTAACCATATTGTTGCTTCTTTTGCTGTTTCCATATTCCAAAATGAATGCGGTACATATGGTAACTCCCACTGTTTAAATTTACCCGGATATGCGTTTTCTATTGCAAGATATGGGCTGCCATTAAATAAATTAGTTAACATTCCACCAAGTGAATTTTCCTTAAATATTCTTGCAGATATTTTTTTCTTTACATCTTCATCACTCCAATTTAATTTTTCTTCAACCAACCATATTGTTGCTTTCTTAGCTGTATTCAAGTTCCAAAATGAATTTGATGCACATAGTAATTCCCACTGCTTAAATTTACCGGGGTATGCGTTTTCTATTGCAAGATATGGACTACTATTAAAAACTTTGACCATCATCCCCAAAACTGAGTATTTTTTAAAAGTATTTAATGTTAATTTATTCTTTATGTCTTCATATGTCCATTTTAACACCACTTCAATTAAAGTTTTAGTTACATTTTTAGCATTTTCATATTTTTTATCACCACTCCAAGTTCCAGAAGGAAAATTTTTTCCCTTAGCTAAAACCTCCTCTAAATAATACTTTGAAATACCTGTTACATTAGTTCTCATTGTTTTTTCCTCCAAATTTTCTTTAGAATTTATATTTTTTTGCAGTATCATTATACTAAATTATTTAAATTATGTCAAGTAAAACTAAAAAAATCTAGTCAGTAGTTATACCACTAAACTAGATTTTTTATCACTATTTTGTATTGTTATAAAAGGGAAATATTATTTAATAATAAGATTATTATTATTAAATATTAGTGTTAAATCTTTGGAATTTATCTTAAGATGTATTTCTACTGGCTGATGTGGATCAATATTAAATAAATAATTTAACATAGACTTCAAAGAATTCTCTTTAAATGTATTTAAAGTCAATTTTTCCTTTACGTCTTCATCACTCCACTTTAGCTTTTCTTCAATTAGCCATATTGTCGCCTCTCTAGCAGTTTCCATATTCCAAAATTTTTTTGAAATTCTTGCAACTTCCCAAGGTTTAAATTTTCCAGGATATGCATTTTCTATTGCAAGATATGGACTACCATTAAACAAACAAATTATACTAGTAAGTGAATTTTTTATAAATGTATTTGCTGATAATTTCTCCTTTATATCATCATCATCCCACTTAAGCTTTTCTTCAATTAGCCATATTGTTGCCTCTCTAGCAGTTTCTAAATTCCAATTTTTTTTGTGCACAGATGGTAACTCCCAAGGTTTAAATTTTCCAGGATATGCATTTTCTATTGCCCTGTATGGACTGTTATTGAATAAATAATTTAGCATACCTTTAAGAGAATTTTCCCTAAATGTATTTATTGATAATTTACTCTTTATATCATCATCACTCCACTTTAATACTTTTTCAATTAAAGTTTTTGTTACCTCTTTGGCATTATCATATTTTTCATTACAATTCCAAACACCTTTTGGAAATTTTTTTCCTTTAGCTAAGACCTCCTCCAAATAATACTTTGAAATACCTGTTACATTTGTTATCATTGTTTATTCCTCCAAATTTTCTTTAGAATTTATATTTTTTACAGTGCTATTATACCAAACCTTTAAAATTATGTCAAGCGGAAGTCCTATTTTTATATATAAAAAATCTAGTCAGTAGTTATACCACTAAACTAGATTTAATTATCTTTTATTTTATCAATTCAAGTATTTTTTCTGGGCTTTCAGAAACAATCATATAAACGTAGTCGCCTTTTACACCAATTTCCCTATTTTTAACCAATTCATATTGATCTGGAAGATAAGTTTTCCACTGTTCTTCATATTCACTACCATAACTTTCAAGTGCAAGTTTTACATCTTGTATGTTATCTAAATCTGTTTGAATTACAACATACATACCTGATTTAGTATGAACAATAGGTTCTCTTCCAATTATATTTTTAATTTTAGATTTATCAATTAAAAATTTGGCTGAAGCTTCATCATCCGTTATAGCATTCATTTTTAAGAATTCAAACTCATTAGTTTGCTCTATTTTTTTATCGAGCTCATCTAAAGAAATAGAAATATTTTCATCTTTATTTGATATACTATTGTTATAATTTAAAAATATCACTAAAGCAATACCTATAATTATGACTAAAACTATAGAAATAATTATCAATATGATGTTTCTTTTTTTCATTTATTCCACCTCATACTCTATTTATTTAAAATTTCAAGTAAGAATTTATTTACAATACCTGGATTTGCTTTACCATGAGTTTCTTTCATAACTTGACCAACTAAGAAGCCTATTGCTCTATCTTTTCCTGCTTTGTAATCTTCAACTGATTTTGGATTTGCAGCAACAATCTTTTCAACTATCTCTTTTATAGCTCCTTCATCAGACATTTGAGTCATACCGTTATCTTCAACTATTTTCTTTGCATCTTTTCCTGTTTCATACATTTCATCAAATACTTTTTTAGCAATTTTTGAACTAATAGTTCCTTTATCTATAAGTTCAACTAAGTGTGCTAAATTTTCCGGTGTTACTTTTGAATTTTGAATTTCAATTTCATCATCATTTAACTTTTTAGTAAAATCAACCATAATCCAGTTAGAAACTGCTTTTGGATTATTACATATCTTTGTTGCTTCTTCAAAGAAATTAGCTGTATTTTTTGAAGATGTAAGTATCTGTGCATCATATTCTGGAAGCTTGTATTCTTTTACATATCTTTCTTTTCTAATATGTGGAAGCTCTGGTAAGTTATTTTTTATATTTTCGATATACTCATCAGATAAAACAATTGGTGCAAGGTCTGGTTCTGGGAAGTATCTATAGTCATTTGCATCTTCTTTTGTACGCATAGCATAACCAATACCTTTTGCATCATCAAATCTTCTTGTTTCTTGGTAAATAACTCCACCATTTTCTAATTCTTCAATTTGTCTTTTTGTTTCAAATTCTATAGAATCTTTAATTGATTTAAATGAGTTCAAGTTCTTAGTTTCTGTTCTTGTACCAAATTCAGTGCTTCCTTTTTTTCTTACAGATAGGTTTACATCACATCTTAAAGATCCTTCTTGCATCTTACAATCACATACTTCAAGATATTCAAGTATTGATTTTAAAGTTTGCATGTACATAACAGCTTCATCTGCTGTTCTTATGTCTGGTTCTGACACTATTTCTATTAAAGGAACGGCACATCTATTCATATCAACTAAAGTTGCTCCTGTATATGCATCATGTATAAGTTTTCCGGCATCCTCTTCGATATGAATTCTTGTAATTCCGACTTTTTTCTTGTAACCATCAACGTTAAACTCTAAATATCCATGTTCACATAATGGTAAATCATATTGTGAAGTTTGAAATGCTTTTGGTAAATCTGGATAAAAATAATTTTTTCTATCTTGCTTAGAAAATCTTGATATTTCACAATTTGTTGCAAGTCCTGCTTTTACAGCATATTCTACAACTTTTTTATTTAATACAGGAAGTACTCCTGGCATTCCTGTACAAATTGGACAACAATGAGTATTTGGATCAGCTCCAAACTCTGTTGAACAATTACAATATATTTTTGTATTAGTTGAAAGTTCAGCATGAACTTCAAGACCAATAACTACTTCATAATCATCTCTCATTATTTTACCTCCTCTAATAGTTCTTCATGTTTATTTGTTACATAACTTACTAAATCTTTTAAATCAACAATGTTAGCCTCAGCCTCAGAAGAAATTTTTACTTCAGCTTTTTTATTTTCTAAGTTACGAGGACTTATTACTACTCTAATCGGTGCCCCTATTAGATCTGAGTCTTTAAATTTAACTCCTGCACTCTTTTTTCTATCATCTAGTAAAACGTCAAATCCTTTTTCTTTTAAAGTAGAATATAACTTATCACTCTCTACTTTTACTTCTTCATTTTTAGTATAGTCAATTGGACAAATATGAATATCAAATGGTGCAATACTTGCAGGCCAATTTACAGCACTTTCTGTTCCTCTTTTTTCTAGAACTGAAGCCATTAAACGCCCAACTCCAATTCCATAGCAACCCATTATTGGATTGTTAATTTTTTCATTTTCATCTGCATATGTCATTTGCATCATTTTTGTATATTTTGTTCCAAGTTTAAATATATTACCTACTTCAATTCCTTTTTCAATTTTTAAAGACTTTTTATTACATACAGGACAATAATCATCATCACAAACTTTTGCAACATCAATATACTCTACATCACCAATATCTCTTTTAATACTAAGTCCAGTATAGTGATAGTCTACTTCATTTGCACCAAAGACAAGACTTTTTTCATTTTCCAGTGATTTATCAAATACAACTATAGCATTTTTTGTTAAATTTTTTGGGCCCACAAATCCATATGTTATATTATCCTCTTTTTCCTCTTTTCTTGGTACTAATTTTTCATCATCTACTTTTAAGAAATTACGAAGTTTTGTTTCGTTAACCTCTTTATCAGCACGTATAAACACAACAATAATTTCATTTGTATCAAGTCTTGTATAAATAACTGCTTTACCCATTTTTGATATATCAATACCTGTAAACTCATGAAGCGCCTCTATTGTTTTTATTCCTGGAGTATGTATTTTAGTAAGGGTTTCCTCTTTAGAAGATGAAATATCATATTTACTTGTATATGCAACTTCCATATTAGCGCTATATCCACAATCCTTACATATTACAATTTTATCTTCCCCAGCATCACATAAAAGCATAAATTCATGAGCGCCATTTCCACCCATCATACCAGTATCAGATGCAACAGCTACAGTTTCAGGAATACCAACTCTTCTATATATGTTTTCATATGCATGATAGAATTTATCATATTCTTCATTTAAGCTTTCTTCTGATGTATGAAAAGAATATGCATCTTTCATTGTAAATTCTCTAACACGGATAAGACCTGCACGTGGTCTTGCCTCATCTCTAAATTTAGTTTGAATTTGATAAACACTAAATGGATATTTTTGATAAGACGTTGCCTCATTTAAAAGTGAAAATACAGTTGCTTCCTCATGTGTCATTGAAAGTACCATATCAACATCATTTCTATCTTTAAATCTTAAAAGTTCAGAACCGACACTATCATACCTTCCTGACATATCCCATAGTTTTTTTGTAGCTACAAGTGGCATAAGTATTTCTTGAGAGTCAATATTATTCATTTCTTCTCTTATTATATTTTCTATTTTAGATGTAACCCTTTTTGCAAGTGGCAAAAGTGTATAAATTCCACTTGCCATTTGCTTTATATATCCACCCTTTATCAAAAGTCCATGTGATTTTACTAAAGCTTCACTTGGCCATTCTTTTTTTGTATTTGCTATAAGTTTTGATTGTAACATATTATCCCCTTCCTAAATATTAGGTTTTTTATCATGAAACTGTGTATTTTGCTCATATGTATATGCAACTTGAAGCAATTTTTCTTCATCAAATGATTTTGCAATAAATTGTAAACCAATTGGCATATTATTTGATGCAAATCCACCAGGCACAGATATTGCTGGTAATCCTGCAATATTTACTGGCACTGTAAATATATCTTCCAAATACATTTCAAGTGGGTTAGTTGAATGTTCACCCATTTTAAATGATGTATTAGGTGCTGTAGGTATCATTATTACATCACAACTTTCAAACGCTTTTTTGAAGTCATTTACTATAAGCGTTCTTACTTGTTGTGCACGTTTGTAATATGCATCGTAATAGCCTGATGATAATACATATGTACCTAGCATAATTCTTCTTTTTACTTCATCACCAAAACCTTCAGTTCTTGATTTTGTATATAAATCAATTAAATCAGAAAATTCTTTTGCTCTGTGTCCGTATCTTATTCCATCATATCTTCCAAGATTTGATGATGCTTCAGCTGTAGCTATAATGTAGTATGTTGCAAGAGAATATTTTGCATATTCAAGTTTTACATTTACAATATTAGCTCCTAAATCTTCTAATGTTTTTATAGATGTATCATATGCTCTTTTTACATCTTCATTTATTCCATCATTTACAAAATCTGATGGTACAGCTATATTCATTCCTTTTACACTATTTACTAAAGCTTTTGTATAATCTTTCTTTTCTAAATCAGCAGATGTAGTATCTTTACTATCATGTCCTGCTATTACATTTAGCATTAATGCTGCATCCTCAACAGTTTTTGCGAAAGGTCCTATTTGATCAAGAGATGATGCAAAAGCAATTAATCCATATCTTGATATTAATCCGTAAGTTGGTTTTAAACCTACAACACTACAATATGATGCTGGTTGTCTTATAGATCCACCTGTATCTGAACCTAAAGCAGCATAAGCCATATCAGCAGATACTGCTGCAGCACTACCACCACTTGATCCACCTGGTACTCTATTTACATCCCATGGATTAGCAGTCTTTTTAATGTATGAAGTTTCTGTAGATGATCCCATTGCAAATTCATCCATATTTGTTTTACCAAGCATAATTGCTCCAGCTTCTTTTAATTTTTCAATAACAGTTGCATTGTATATTGGTACAAAATTTTCTAACATTCTTGAAGCACATGTAGTTTTAACATTTTCAGTACATATGTTATCTTTTATTGCAATTGGTACTCCACCAAGTATACCGATATCTTCTCCATTATCCAATCTTTTTTGAAGTTCTTCAGCTCTTTCATATGCTTGTGTCTTTGTTAAAGTTATATATGCTCCAACTTTTGGCTCAACTTCTTCAATTCTTTTATATACACTATCTAACACTTCTTTGATAGTTACTTTTTTTTCTTTTATATCACTTGCTATACTACTTAAAGTTTTACTATATAGTTCCATTTTATCACTCCTATTCTACAGTTTGAGGTACACTTACACATCCAGCTTCTTTTTCTGGTGCATTTTTTAATATCAATTCTCTATCATAAGATTTTTCTACATTATCCTCTCTAAATACATTTTTTATATCCAAAATATGTGCAGTAGGTTTTACTCCCTCTACATCAACTTTTGATAGCTGATTTGCAAACTCAACTATACTTGATAAATCATTTGTTATTTTATCAAGTTCTTTATCATCAAATTCTAATCTTGATAACTTTGCAAGATGTTTTACCTCTTCTTTTGAAACACTCATTTTATCTCCTCCATTCAATTAAAATTTCCTCTTTATTATACTTTAAATAGATAAATAAGTCAAGGTAAAATGCACTGATAGAGCTAAGTTTATATATTTTTTTGTATGTTAAAATTCGAGAAAAAAGAAAAAAGCCGCCATAGATTAAAGCGACCTTTCTACAAAATTTATTCATTACTTAATTCTTCAGTTGTTTCTTCTACACTTTCTTCAACTTGAGATTTAGGCATAGACGTACTTCCGAATGAAAATACTTTCTTTTCAGCTCTTGATTTTTCTTCAAATTTTTTGTTAAATTCTGCTTTTGCATTATCTAAAGTTTCTTGCATTGCAAAAAACATTTCTTCAACATCTTCTTTAGTAAAATCATACGCACTACTTCTTGACATTGGTTCTAATATTTGTATATCATGCATTACTTTATTTACCCTTTTACCTGCATTTTCCATAAATTTCATTCTTTTTTCTTCATTTATTTCCATATCAATTCTCCCTCCAAATTTCGACATATTTGTTATATCATAAAGAAAAAATTAAATCAAGAAGAAAAATAAAAAAATTATACTAAATATTTTTTATTATTATTCTAAATTAAACCTTTCCTTATCCACTTCATAATTTTGTAAATAACAATTTTTTTAAATATAATATATCCGTTTTTATTTACTATTGACAAATATGATATAATAACTTCACAAGAATACATAAACCTACTATATAATTTAAGAAGGAGCTTTTTATGTTTAATTATTATTTTTCAAAAGGAAAGAAAGGTATTGTATCATATCATACACAAATTGATTCAAATGACACTACCACTTACAATTTAAAATGTTCTAAAGAGCTACAAAATACTGCCATTTCTAATTTATCAGATTTCACATGTCTTTATGTGCCAAAATTTGGTAAATATGAAGTTGAAGAATTTGTAGCAGAAATGATATTAATTGCAATTGCAGAACATGATATCACAAAACTTATGAACACTGAAATTTCATTTGATGATTCCCCATACGACAAAGGATTCTACCCAAAAGAAAGAGTAAGAGAGTTGATACTAAGTTATTGCACTATAATATCAGAAAAAAATGGTATTGTCGAACTAAATTATATTGGAAGACCAACTTCTAATTAAATTATAATAATACAACTAACAAACAGTCAAAGTTACAAATTGTAATTTTGACTGTTTGTTGTTATTATCCATTAATATTCATATTATATTTTCCAAGATTTGCAATTAATTTTATTCTTTCTTCATCAATTTCTTCTTTAGTAAGAGTTTTATCACTAGAACCAATATTAAATCTTATAGTTATATTTTTCTTATCCTTTAATTTTTCTTCGTTTTCATATACATCAATTAAACTATATGATTTCAAATATTGCATATTTGCATCTTTTATTACTTTTTCGATTTCAAAATATGAAACATTTTTATCAACTATAATAGATAAATCAAAATCAACTGTTTGATATTTACTTATTTCTTCATATTGTATATCTAAATATTTTATTTTATCTAACATATCAATATTAATCTGGGCTACAACAATATTTGATTTTTTATTTATAGCATCTTTAATTCTTGGATTTAAAACTGAGATATATCCTAAACATTCATCTCCATACTTTACTTCATATGAATTTACTGGATGTATAAAATTATCATCAAATTTAGAGTTACATACATAGCTCAAACTTACGTGTTTATTTATATTTGAAATATTTTCTATCATTGATTTTACTTCAAACATTAATTCTTCTTCGGTTTTTGAAATACTTGATTTTCCTATTCCTAAAACTTTATTCTCTACACAGTCTTTTCCTTTTTCCTTGTAGTCAAAGGTTCTACCAATTTCAAACACACCTATTTCATCAAAGTTTTTAATATTTTTGTATATAGCGTATAACATAGTTGGAACCATATTATATCTTAAAGTACTATCTAATTTACTAAGTCCATTTACTATTTTTAAATTATCATGTACCTCTATACCAAGCTCACTATTTAATTTAGTATCATACCATACATAACTGTGAACCTCAGACATTCCATACTTTTGTGCAAGTAAAGTTTTAATATTATATTCTAGTTCTCTTAAACTATCTTCTTTTACAGGTTCAACCTTCCATAAATTTGTTTGTGGAACAATATTATCGTATCCATATATTCTTGAAATTTCTTCTATAATATCAGCCTTACCAGAAACATCCTTTGTTGCTCTAAAACTTGGTACTTCAATCTTAAAGTTTCCATTTTTATTTTCAATAATTTTAAAGTATAAAGATGTAAGAACTTTTTCTATCATTTCATCTGAGAAATTAACGCCAATTTTTTTGTTAATATATTCTCTTGAAATGTCTATAGTGATTACAGGATATTTATTTACATATACATCAGAAAGGCTTGAAGACACTTTAATATCATCATCTTCATCTTTTAGTACTTTTACAAATCTTTCTATTGCAAGCTTTGTAAGTTCTGGATCAAGAGTTTTTTCATATCTTGCACTAGCATCTGTTCTTAAAGCTATAGCACTTGCTGTTTTTCTTACACTTACAGCATTAAAGTTTGCAGATTCTAAGAATAATGAAGTAGTTGCATCAGTAATCTGTGTATTTTCTCCACCCATAACTCCTGCAATAGCTACTGGTTTGTTTTCGTTATATATCATAAGAGTTCCCTGTTTTAAACTCCTTTTATTTCCATCAAGTGTAACAAACTCTTCATCATTTTTTAATGTTTTTACATTTACTTTCTTAATAAATTCTTTATCAAAAGCATGCATTGGTTGACCAAGTTCAAGCATAATATAGTTTGTCATATCAACTAAAAGACTAATAGGTCTAAGTCCACAATATGTAAGTCTTGTTTTCATTTTATATGAAGATGTCTTTTTATTTACATTGTCTATAGTAAGTCCTGTATATCTATAGCAAAGATTACTATCTTCAATGTTTATATCTAATTTCTTTAAATCGTTATATTTATCTAAATTTTCTACTTCTAAAGGTTTTAGCTTTCTATTTGTAATTGCAGCAATTTCTCTTGCTATCCCATAATGTCCCCATAAGTCAGGTCTATTTGTAAGGGATTTATTGTCAATTTCATATATTATATCATCAATAGGTATTATATTTTTTATATCTTCCCCAATGTTATATTTATCATCTAAAGCCATAATTCCAGAGTTGTCGTCACTAATACCAAGTTCTTTTTCAGATAGACACATTCCATAACTTTCATGACCTGCAATTGTTGTTTTTGTTATACTTAAACCATTAACTAAACTTCCTTCTTTTGCAAATGCAACCTTTATTCCCTCTTTTACATTAGGTGCTCCGCAAATGCAATTTACTTTTTTATCTCCAATATCTACAACTAATTTATGTAGTTTTTTTGAATTTTCTACATTCTCTACAGATAAAACTTTAGCAACAACTACATCTCTTGTATTTTTTCCATATTCAATAATTCCTTCAACTTCAGCTGTAGACATTGTAAATTTATATATTAAATCCTTTATATCAATTCCATCTAAGTTTACGAAATCTCTTATCCAATTAATTGAAATAAACATATTTACCTCCCATTATTTTAATCCTATTTGTTTTAAAGCTCTTAAATCACACGAATTAAGTATTCTTAAATCGTTTATATTATATTTCATCATTGCAAGACGAGAAAGCCCAAGTCCAAATGCAAATCCTGAATATTCTTCTGGATCAATGCCTCCCATTCTAAGTACATTTGGATGTATCATACCACATGGACAAAGTTCAATCCATCCACCTTGTTTACAAACCTTACAGCCTTTTCCTTCACAATATATACATTTTATATCAAGTTCAAATCCAGGTTCAACAAATGGAAAATATCCTGGTCTTAATCTTACCTCAACATCTTTTTTGAATATTTCTGATAAAAGTGTTTTCATAAAGTATATAAGATTAGCAATAGATACGTCCTTATCTACCATCATTCCTTCCATTTGAAAGAAAGTATTTTCATGAGATGCATCTAATTCTTCATTTCTAAAACATCTACCAGGAAATATTGCTTTTAAAGGTGCACCATATTTTTTCATAATTTTATTTTGTGCAGCTGATGTTTGAGTCTTTAGTAGTTGTCCATTTTCTAGCCAAAAAGTATCTTGCATATCACGCGCTGGATGATGCTTTGGTACATTTACTGCCTCAAAGTTGTTATATTCTGTTTCAACTTCATTTCCATCTTCTACAGTAAATCCCATACTTTTAAATATATCTTCAAGTTCCCTTTGAACAACAGTTATAGGGTGAAGTGAACCAAGTTTTAAATCAGTTGGCATGCTTAGATCTATTCTTTTAGCACTATTTATTTTATCATTGTATTCTTTTTCCTTTATACTTGCCTTTTTATTCTCAATTTCTTCTTCTATTTTACTTTTTACATTATTTGCAAATGAGGCCACTTCTTTTCTTTTATCTGCTTCAACATTTTTTAAATTTTTAAGTACTTCAACAACTTTTCCCTTCTTTCCAAGGAAAGCCACTCTTAATTCTTCAATTTCATTACTATTTTTTGCAGCATTTATCTTTTCTTTTGCAGAAATTTCGATTTGTTTAATTTTATCTATCATATTTACTCCTCCTAAAAAAAGCCACTTCGTCCATATATATATAGGACGAAATGACTTTGTTATTCCGCGTTACCACCTAAATTCATTTAATAAAATTAAATGCTCTTAATACAGCTATAACAGGCTTACCTGCTTTTTCCTACTATTATTTCAAAAAAAGACCTCAAAAGTGAAATTTCAGTAAAGCTACATATACAAACTTACAGCCAAGGTTTGTATTCTCTTTAATGTATTTATCTCTACCTACTTTGCTTTGTCATAGGCTTTAATATAACTTATACTAAGATTATACAACTAAACTTTAGTATTGTCAACTTCATTGATTAAGTTTAAGAACAAAAGTGACTTCGTCACTCCACCACTAACTACTTTTTTGTAGTTAGTGGTATT